>Ga0082207_1000200_pt1 | contig 34767 bp, 18 predicted proteins | sample LakMenEpi10Aug09_FD_71540 | JGI IMG/M metagenome (GOLD analysis project Ga0082207, IMG submission 71540)
CGCTGTGAGTGGTACTTTCACAGGCGTTTCCGAGAGAATCTCCAAGGAGTCACGCCGATCCTCTCGGCGATCGCTCCGGAGAGCACCATGGACCGGCCCGATGGAGCCCATAGCGGCAACCCAGACGTGCGGCGCGCGGTGGCCAAGAAAGAGCCTCAGCATGTGGCTTGGGCCAGCGAGAACCCCAATGGCAGCCGTGGGTTCGGCTACACCGGTGGCCATTTCCACTGGAATTGGGGACGCACCGAACCGACTCGATTGGTTTCCAATGCGATTCTCTGGGCGGCGCATATCGATGTGCCCGCCGAAGGATCGATCATCGTAAATCGCTCGGCCACCGAGTTGGTCAAAGACCAAGACGAACCGGTACCGGGGAACTTCAACCCCGCCGGCATCGCCAAAGAGTTTGGAATTCCAATAGGCGAGAAATCCAGTGCAGCGCCCAAGTCCAAGGGTCGGTTGCTCTTTAGCTCTCCGGTGCTGACTTCCAAGACACCGGGTCATCGCGTCGATGCCGACGTGGACGTCCAAGGGGTCAAGAAGCTGTACATGGTCGTTTCGGCTGGCGATGACGGATTCGCATGCGATTGGGCCGATTGGGTCGAGCCGGTGCTGATGACCAAGTCGGGACAGATCTCCCTTCTGGAGAAGAACTGGGTCTCGGCAAGCAGCGAGTGGGGGGAGGTTCGCAAGAACGCCAATGCGGGTGGAGGAGAGTTGAAGGTTCTCGATAAGGTAGTGCGCGGTATCGGAACGCATGCCAATAGCACGATTGTATTCGATCTGCCCGAGGACGCCTTGAGGCTCAAGGTAGGTTGTGCTTTGGATCAAGGAGGAGTGACACAGAATGGGGGCAGCTCGACGACGGCCCAGTTTTACATCGCCGCCGAGGGACTGCCGCCCGGAGTCGGGGCCAGTCAGACACCGCTCGAGGAGCGAGCCCCGGAGAACGCCGTATCGGGACTGACGGTTGCCGATGGAGTGCAAGCGACACTGGCAGCCTCGGAGCCCATGCTCAAGAGTTTGACCAATCTCGACATCGATCATCGCGGTCGTGTGTGGGTATGCGAGGTGGTCAATTATCGCCGCAACAATGGGCAGCGGCCCGAGGGGGACCGGATATTGATCCTCGAGGACACCGACGAGGATGGGGTGATGGACAAGACCAAGGTCTTCTATCAGGGGCGAGACATCGACTCGGCGTTGGGAATTTGCGTGTTGGGCAACCGCGTCTTGGTCAGCGCAGCACCTTATGTGTTCGAATTCATCGACACCGACGGCGACGACGTTCCCGACAGCAAGCGAGCGATCTTGACCAACACCGGAGATCCCCAGCACGACCACTCGGTCCATTCGTTTGTATTTGGACCTGACGGCAAGTTGTATTTCAACTTTGGAAACACGGGGCATCGTCTGTGCGATAGCGAAGGCAAGCCGATTTTGGACCGTTGGAATCGGCCGATCGATGATTCTGGCAAGCCTTATCGCCAGGGGATGGTCTTTCGCTGCAACGAGGACTTGAGCGACATGGAGGTTCTAGGCCACAATTTCCGCAACAATTACGAGGCAGCAGTCGATTCGTTCGGGACCCTCTGGCAATCGGACAACGACGACGACGGCAACCGAGCCACTCGCATCAATTATGTGATGGAGTTTGGGAACTACGGATATGTCGACGAGATCACGGGAGCCGGTTGGCAAAGCGAGCGCACGGGTTGGGAATCGGAGATTCCTCAGAGGCACTGGCACTTGAACGACCCCGGCGTCGTTCCGACGATGCTCATCACGGGCGCCGGATCGCCCACAGGGATCACCATCTACGAAGGGGATCTGCTCCCTGAGACCTTTCGCAATCAGGTGATCCATTGCGATGCGGGACCGAATGTCGTGAGGGCTTATGTCACGGCAGCCCAAGGGGCAGGCTACTCGGCAAAAATTGAAAATCTCGCTGTAGGCGAAATCGACAAGTGGTTTCGGCCGGCCGATGTGGCCACTGCGCCCGACGGATCGATGTTTGTGACCGACTGGTACGACCCAGGAGTCGGGGGCCACAACATGCAGGATCTCGAACGTGGACGATTGTTCCGGTTGGCTCCCGAGGGGAGCAAGTACACGGTTCCTAAGTACGACGTGAGCACGGCCTCCGGGGCGGTGGCTGCGTTGAAAAATCCATGCAACTCGGTTCGCTATATGGCTTATCAGGCTCTGCTGAAGATGGGCAAGAGCGCCCAAGGTGAGTTGCTGGCACTGTCGAAGGATCCGAATCCGAGGATGCGGGCCCGATCGCTTTGGTTGCTTGCGCGGATCGACAGTGCGCAGGCGGCGTTGGGGATAGCGGCCGGGGATAGCGATCCGAATGTTCGGACCGTCGGGATCCGATTAGCGCGTCGGGCTCGGATGGCGACGAAGGACTATCTGCCTGGGTTCCTCAAGGATCCCTCGGTGGTGGTCTTGCGCGAGGCTGCATTGGCACTGCGGGAGGATCGTTCCGAGCAGATGCCTGGGTACTGGGCCGAGCTAGCGAGTCGATTCGATGGCGAGGATCGATGGTACTTGGAAGCGCTCGGGATCGGCGCGATGGACCGTTGGAGCGATTGCTTGACGGCTTATGCAGGTCTTCCCAAGGATCGGATCGTCCCGGATGCGGCGCGGTTGATCGCTTGGCGGGGTCGCGGGTCGGTCGCATCGTCGATGCTAGGGCCTTGGCTAGGAGCCGAAGGGGTCGGAGCCCAAGAGCGTCAAGCATTGCTTCGCGCGACGGATTTCCTCAGCGGTGAGGACCGTCAGCGGGCGCTGCGGGGATTGCTAGAGAACAAGGATTCCGCGTTGGTCATCGAGGGGTTGATGCGGATCGATGGCATCGATGTCAACGAGGATCCTCGTTTGGCGGAGCTTGTCCGAGAACGCGTCAAGAAGCTCGGCTCGGATCCCTCACAACTGAAGTTGATCCAGAGGACCAAGATTCGGGGGATGGGAGAGCATCTGCTCGAACTCGCGACGGCTTGGGGGGCTTCGACCCAGGCCTTGCAAGCGATGGATTTGGCGTTGGAGACCGGCGCAAGCGAGTCGCTTGGCAAGGAGCTCATGGTCCAAGATCCCAGCGAGCGCGCCGTGGCCTTGTCGAAGGTGCTTGCGTTGAGCAATCGCAAGGAAGCGATCGAGCTTCAGAAGAAGCTCTTGGAGAGCGACAAGGTCGCCAAGAGTGTGCGGGTCGAATCGGCCGTGGGGTTAGGTCGCAACAAATCGCATCATGCCTATCTGATGGATTTGGCCAAAGCGGACCGGTTGCCCGGCGAGAGCAAGTCCTTGTTGGGTCCGACGTTGCGTGCATCGGACAACGCGCAAATCCAGCAAGCGGCCGAGCAGTTGTTTCCGATGGTCAAGACATCCCAGAAGCCTCTGCCACCGCTTGAGGAGCTCGTCAAGAAGCGAGGCAATGCGGGCAATGGCAAGAGCGTCTATTTCGCTGCGGCGACCTGTTCGCAGTGCCATATGGTCGGGACCGAGGGTAAGAACGTCGGCCCGAGTTTGACGGAGATTGGCAACAAGCTCACGCGTGAGGCGATGTATGTATCGATTTTGGCACCGAGTGCCGGGATCAGCCACAACTATGAGGCTTATACCGCCCGGACCGAGGATGGCGAAGTCATCACCGGGTTGTTGGTATCGAAGACCGCCCAGGGGGTGGTCATCAAGGACTCCAAGGGGATCGAGCGCACGATCGCGGCGGGGGATTTAGCAGAGATTCAAAAGCAGGAGAAATCGCTCATGCCGGAGAATCTTCAGGAGTTGATCAACGAGCAGGAGTTGGTCGATGTCGTGGAGTACTTGATGACACTGCGCAAGTAGCCATTAATCGCACGACGAAAGCAGTTGTTTACCCGCAGCCAATGACGAGGAATGGTACCAAGCCCCTAGGCTGCTTTGTATGGGGTCAATCCAACGACTAACCGACCAACGCGACCAACAGCTTGGTTCAAGCCCGTGTTAGCGGCGTTTGGTTTTGGGACTCGAACGTTTTCCAAAAGACTTAGGCGGATTGGATCCCTCGCGAGGTTTGATCTTCTTGACCTTACCGCTGATGCTTCGGCGGCGTTTTGTCGAAGCCCCTGCGGCGCGAGGTTCACTGCTCGTCTCGCTACGTGCCGCACCGCGAGCTTCACCGCGGGTTTTCTTGGTTCTCCGAAAAACGCTCGGCCCGTTGAGTTCGGGGTCTTGATCGTTGGGGGAGTGATGCGGATGGTCCTGATCGACCGGAATCGGCATCTTGATGACCTTTTCGATTTCTCGCAGGTACTTTAGCTCATCTCCAGAGCAGAGTGTGATGCTCTCACCGCTGGCTCCGGCGCGTGCCGTGCGACCGATCCGATGGACGTAGGCTTCGGCTTCGACCGGCACGTCGAAATTGATCACATGGCTGATCTCATCGATATCGATTCCCCGGGCTGCAATGTCCGTTGCGATGAGCACTCTGATTTTGCCATCGCGGAACCCGTTCAAAACGCGTTGCCGGGCGTTTTGAGATCGGCCCCCGTGGATTCCCTCGGCGGATTCCCCTGCATCGATCAGGGACTTAAAGAGCCGATCGGCCCCATGCTTGGTGCGCATAAACACCAACACGCGGGTCCTGGTTTTGTCCGATAGCAATCGATCCAAAACCCGACGCTTGTTGCCCCGATCGACAAACATGACCGATTGCTTGACCCGATCGGCCGTTCGAGACGGCGGTGTGACCATGACACTTACTGGGTTGTGCAGCAAGGTGGTTGTAATTTTTTGGATCTCCGAAGGCATGGTCGCCGAGAGAAAAACCGATTGGCGATTCCGAGGGAGTTGCTTGACGATCCTTTGGACATCGGGCATGAATCCCATGTCGAGCATGCGATCGGCTTCGTCCAACACGAAAAAACGAAGCTTGCTCAGATCGCAGTAGTCCTGATGGATCAAGTCCAGGAGGCGACCTGGGGTCGCGACGATGATGTGGATCCCTTTGACCAACGCCGCGACCTGCGGCCGCTGCCCAACGCCGCCGAAGATCGTCGTATGGCGGACCTTGGTGAATCGGCCGATGGCGCTGATGTTCTCTGAAATCTGGACCACGAGTTCGCGCGTGGGGGCAAGAATCAGGCCTAGGGGCTGATAAGGAGTCGCGTACTGCCCTAGTTTGTGGATCTGTTGAAGAATCGGAATGGCAAAAGCCGCCGTTTTTCCCGTGCCGGTCTGAGCGCAACCCAAGAGGTCTTTACCCTCCAAAAGGGGAGGGATCGCCCCTGCCTGGATCGGTGTGGGGGTCAGATACTCAAGGGCCTTCAGGGCCGATTGGATCTCCGGAATGATGGGGAGATCAGAAAACGTGCTGGACACAAATACCTCGATGGACCCATCGTATGGGTTAGCCGTTGCAATCAAAACCACTCGTGAGTCTAGGTCACAGCGAGGGTAATTATAAGTCCAATTCGATCTTCCTGTTGGAAATCGCCCCAGACCGAGCACTCACTCGCCGGAAATCCAAACTCCGAGGAAAAAGAGGATCCCTCCGAGCAAGATCGCCATCGGGAGAGTCAGAACCCAGGCGATGAGGATCTTGCGAATCGTACCTAGCTGCACCCCGGACTTGTTGGCCCACATGGTGCCTGCGATCCCCGAGGAAAGGACTTGGGTGGTACTGACCGAGAGCTTCCCAAAAAGTGGTGTTCATGATCGATTCCTTTGCCGGTTCGCAGGGGCAAACACAGAAGCTTGGGGTACAATAATTGAGTTAGTTTAAGATTTCGCCAAGATTGTCAGTAGAGTTGTATGAACTGCAAGAACTCTGGCCAACGTTCGCCAAGCAATGCCAAACTCCCGTGGGGAATCCTCCGTGGCCTTCGGCTGCCAAGGGATCGCAGGGGCGTCGGCCTTTGCTGTACGGAGGGTTCTCGGATGGTACTGCTTTGGATCGCGCTTTTAAAAACCACAGTTCTTTTTGCTCAGCCCCCGGGTGTTTTACAAGAAACGGGTGTTTTACAAGAAACGGGTGATGTCCAACAACCGGTGGATTTTCAAAATGAGGTTCGGCCAATCCTGGCCAACCACTGCTTTGCATGCCACGGGTTCGATGATCAAGGGCGTCAAGCCGATCTTCGACTCGATCTAGAATCGGCCGACTTAGCTTCCGGGGGTACAGCTTCCGGGGGCACTGGCCGTGCGATCGTCCCGGGCAGTCCAGACCAGAGCGAAATGGTTCGTCGGATCCATAGCGAGGATCCCGACTTGCTCATGCCCCCCGCATCCTTCAATAAACCCCTTACCGAGCCTCAAAAGGAGGTCCTGCGACGCTGGATCGCCCAAGGAGCACGCTATGAAAAGCATTGGGCGTTTTCGAAGATTGAACCTCCTTCGCTCGCGATTCCGAAAACCAATGAAGTAGCCAATATCGAATCCAACGCGATCGATCGGTGGGTGCAAAGAGCGCTGGACCAGCAGAGCCTGAACCGTTCCCCGCGCGCCTCGACCCCGACGCTCGTGCGGCGTCTTTACCTGGATCTTGTCGGCACCCTCCCAAGCCCCGAGGAGGTCCAAGCCGTCTGCGAGGATCGTTCGTTAAACCCGATCGACCGATTGATCGAAAACCTCCTGGCGAGCCCTCAGTTCGGCGAACGCTGGGGGCGGTTCTGGCTCGATCAAGCTCGCTATGCGGATTCCAATGGATTTTCCATCGACGGCGCGCGTGTCATGTGGCCCTACCGCGATTGGGTGATCGCCGCTGTCAATTCCGATATGCCCTTCGATCAATTCACCATCGAGCAACTCGCCGGGGACCTGCTCGATCCCTCCGGTGTTTTGCCCGCGAGCAAGAGTCAGCGCATCGCAAGCGCTTTCCACCGCAACACCATGATCAACGAAGAGGGAGGCGTTAAAGCAGACCAGTACCGCCACGAGGCGATCCTCGATCGGGTCAATACCACCGGCTCGGTTTGGTTGGGTTTGACCCTTGGCTGCGCTCAGTGCCACACCCACAAATACGATCCGATCAGCATCGACGACTACTATCGACTCTACGCATTTTTCAACGCATGTGCCGATAACAACGCCACGGGTCCGACCCTCGAGGTTCTCGAAGGCGAAGTCTTCGGCTTGCCCGATTCGGTTTTCGAGGATTTGTCGCAGTTAAAGAAACTTCGCGAGAAACTCACTTCCCTGGAGGCTCAGCAGAAAAAACTTGCCGAAGCACAGATACCAGAGTTGCAATGGAAACAGGTCTCTTTACTGCATGCCGCAGGCTCCGATGGCCCGGAATTCCTACCCTTGGAGTTCCTCGGTGACGGCTCGGTCTTGGTTCCCGATAAACTCCGTGGAAACTCGGTCTTGAAAGTCGAATTCATCCACCCCAAGGCGACCGAAAGCTCCGAGCCGATCACCGCGATCCGACTGCGCACGCTGCCCGATGAATCCCTGCCACAACGCGGTCCGGGGACGGCCAGCAATGGGAACTTCGTCCTCTCGGAATTCCAACTCTTTAGCGGTACGACCCGCCAAGCTTTCTCTCAAGCTTGGGCTGACCATTCGCAACCGAAATTCCCTGTGGCCGGTGCCATCGATGGCGACCCCAAGACAGGTTGGGCAATCAATACCGATGCAGCTCAAGTCAAATCCAATCCTGACTTGAAGATGAATGCGCCCCACTGGGCCGTCTTCGCTCTTGCGAAACCCATCGAGCCGGGGGGCACTCCCATCGAAGTTCTGCTCATGCACGAGATCAATCAAGGATACTTGGTCGGCCGCTTCGCATTGGATATCAGCACAAGTCCTATCCCCCAACAACCCAACGTTCCTGCCGAGGATCTCGAGGCACTCAAAGCCCAGATCGCTCAGTATGGCAGTCGATTGCCCAATCAGGGAAAACTCTTCGCCCAGATGATTTCTAAAGATCAGCCCGAGCCACCCTCGACCTATCGACTGCTGCGAGGCGATTTTCTCAGTCCCGACAAAGACAACGGTCCTCTGGCGCCGTCGATTCCCTCCGTGTTTCGCGACGGGCAAGAGCTCCCGATGCAAAACCGACTCGACCTGGCCCGCTGGATTGTCTCCTCTCAAAACCCACTCACAGCCCGCGTGATTACCAACCGCGTTTGGATGAAGCTATTCGGGACCGGATTGGTCGAAACCGAGAACGATTTTGGATTGCAAGGGGCCATGCCAAGCCATCCGGAGTTGCTCGATTGGCTGGCCAGTGACTGGGTCGATTCGGGTTGGTCGCTCAAGCACCTGATTTATCGAATCGTCTCGTCGGAAACCTACCAACAGTCGAGCGATTGGCGCGAGGAGCTCGCTCAAATCGATCCGGCCAATCGGATGCTCGCAAGGCAATCTCGGATTCGGCTCGATGCAGAGATCCTCCGCGACCGAGCCCTTTCGGCAAGCGGTGCGATTTGCCTGAGAGTCGGAGGACCCAGCGTCCATCCACCTCAGCCAGCCGGCGTGTACAACTTCACCCAGACGACCAAGACCTGGAAAGAGGACACGGGGGCAAATCGATACCGAAAAACGATGTACACCGAGTTCTTTCGAAGTGCACCCTATCCCTTGTTTACAACCTTCGACAGCCCCGACTTCAGCACCGTATGCACCCGCCGCAGCCGGACCAACACGCCCCTTCAAGCCCTCACGCTGGCCAACGATCCGGTCTTTTGGGAACTGGCCGAACTCTTGGTGCAAAGGGCGAAACGCGAGTCCGACCCACTTTCGGTCGAGCAACGGATCCATCGTATGGTCCTGCTGGCTTGGTGCCGCGATCCGAGCCGAGAGGAGCTCGAACGCTTGAACGAGTTTTACCGGTCAGCCCAAGAGTACTATCGCCAGAATCCAGCGGAAATTCACAGTGCTACAGGCATCCAAGCAGCCGATCCCGATAATGCGGCTTATGCCCAAGTCGCACGCGTGCTATTGAATACCGATGAGTTCGTGAATCGCGAGTAAAGATGGAAACCAAACGAGGAATCCAAAAAAAACATGGACAACATGCGCATCCAATCGAGCATCGATCGAACCGCCCAATGCGTCATGCAGCACAACCGCCGCGCAATTCTTAGCGCCGCAGGTGTCGGCCTTGGGGCAATCGCCCTTGAGTCGATGATGGCTCAGGAGACGCCAAAGACGCTCGGAATGCTCCCGGATTTCCACGTTCCTCCGAGGATCAAGAACGTCATTTATTTGTTCATGGCCGGTGGCCCAAGCCAACTCGAACTCTTCGAGGACAAGCCTGTGCTCAGGGAATTCCATGGCAAATTGCCCCCAGAGAGCCTGACCAACGGCCGCCGCTTTGCGTTCCTGCCTGCCGACGCAAAGCTCCTCGGGAGCAATCGCAAGTTCGAGCGATACGGACAGTGCGGCATGGAACTGAGCTCCCTGTTGCCCCATCACCAGAAGATCGTCGACAAGGTTTGTTGGCTTCGAGGTATGAAGACCGATGTGTTCAATCATGGTCCTGCGAAGCTTTTTATGAACACCGGATTCCAAGCTCCTGGGCGGCCGAGCATCGGCTCCTGGGTGACCTATGGGCTCGGTAGCCAGTCGGAAAGCTTGCCCGGGTTCGTCGTTTTGCAATCCGGTCCACGTGGTCCACGAGCTGGCAATACCCTTTGGTCGGCTGGCTTTTTACCCTCGAAATTCCAGGGAGTACCGCTGCGGAGCCAGGGCAGTCCCATCCTGCATCTGGAGAATCCCAAAGGGGTCTCAGGGAGCTTGCAGCAAGGATTCATCGAAGCGACCAACGACATGAACCGATTGCGGTATGCAGAGGTTTCCGATCCGGAGATACAGACCCGCATCGCCGCTTACGAAACCGCCTTTCGCATGCAGACATCGGCACCCGAATTGATGCGGGTCGATCAGGAGACGGCCGAGACGCTCGAGCTCTACGGAGCAGAGCCAGGAAAAAGCTCCTTTGCTAACAACTGTTTGCTCGCCCGACGACTCGTCGAACGCGGGGTTCGTTTCGTGCAGTTGTACCATACCGACTGGGATCACCACGGGGGCAAAAACGCCGATCTAGACGACGCGCTCGATAAGGTCTGTTTGGAGGTCGATCGAGCTTCCACGGCCCTGATCCTCGATTTGGAACGGCGAGGATTGCTGCAAGAGACGCTGGTGATCTGGGGAGGTGAATTCGGTCGAACGCCGATGGGTGAACCCCGAGAGACCACCGGCAGAGACCACCATGTCGATTCATTCACCATGTGGATCGCTGGCGGAGGCATCCAGGCTGGCAAGATCCACGGAGCGACCGATGAACTCGGCTTCGGAGTGACCGAGGGGCTCGTCCATGTCCATGACCTACACGCAACCCTTCTCCATTTGCTCGGAATCGATCATCAACGATTGACCTATCGGTTCCAAGGCCGAGACTTTCGGCTCACCGATGTGCACGGTAGGCTCGTCGATGAGATCCTTACTTGAACGGTCGGCTGGAAGGTTTTGCGGCCTCATGGTAACCTTGGTATTGAAAACCCCTCCATTCGTCCAACCTTCTATTCATCCAAGCTATGAGCCAATTTGAAACGATCAAGCCGCAATTGCAAGCCTACGAGTCGACCATCGATGGGCTCAGGGCTACCGGTCACCAATTCTGGAACCGCGGCTGGTCGCTGGGCACTTCGAGCAATTACTCTGCGGTCATCGAACGTGAACCCCTGAAACTTCTGGTCACAGCCAGCGGTAAAGACAAAGGGCATTTGGGGCCCAACGACTTTGTGGTTTGTGATGCCCACGGAAAACCGGCATTCGAGAACCAACCCAAGAGCAGTGCAGAGACTTTGCTCCACTGCCTTGCTGCTCGCCGAGGTGCCGGAGCGATCCTCCATACACACAGCGTCTGGTGCACTCTGCTCTCGGAGCACTTCTCGGCGATCGGTGGAATCCGCATCAGCGACTTTGAAATGCTCAAAGGTCTCGAGGGGATTACCACCCACCAAGCGAGTGTCTGGGTTCCTATTTTCGACAACACCCAAGACATCCCCTCGTTGGTCGTGCAGGTTGAAAAGTACTTTCAAGACCATCCCAACGAGCCCTGTTGGGGATACCTGATTCGCCGCCATGGCATGTACACCTGGGGCAAAGACCTGGCTGAAGCAAGACGCCATATCGAGATTTTGGAATTCCTCCTGGAGTGTCTTGGGCGATCGACGAAATTGGTATAACGCCATCATGCTTTCCTTAGTTTTTCGAACCCTCGCCCACTTCCACCGTCTCTTGCTCCCCGTAGCCCTTGGGGTGGCAATCTCCAGCGCCGTGATCGTCGGTGCGCTCCTGGTGGGCGATAGCATGCGGGGTTCCTTGCAATTCATCGCGCTAGATCGCATCGGTTCGATTCAGCGAATGATCGTGGCGCCAAGGTGGTTCCACCAATCGGCTTTGCAAGCCGTTCAATCCCGATTCGGCCCAGGGGCCGTCGTCGGATTGCTTTGGATCCAGGCAGTAGTCGCCGAGCATCAAGACCGCTCGAAGGAATCCGAAGGAAAAATCACGACCCATCGGGTCACCGAGATGACTCTCATGGGGGTCGATCCGGACTTCTGGGAACTCGGCACGATCCTGCCTACATCGACGCTGGGCGACGAACAACTCGTGTTGAATCGCTCTCTAGCCGATCAGCTCAAGGTCCAGATCGGCGATCGTGTCACTTTGAAGGTCTCTCGCGATGCGGTCGTGCCGGCCGACAGCGCCCTTGGAAAACGAGACACCGAAGTGGTCGCGCTATCCAGATGGCAAGTCGTCGATATCGTCCCAGATGAAAGCTTAGGCCGCTTCTCGCTTCGCAGTGACCAAAGGCCGGTTCTCAATGCTTATGCATCCAAAGAGTCTCTGCAAAAAGCCCTGGAAATACAGGGACAAATCAATGCCGTCGCCAGTTCGATGCCCGACTCCGAACCCCTCTTGCCGACCCTGCAACTGAGCCTCGAGGATTTGGGACTTCGCTGGGAAAGGGTCCAACGGGTCTTTCCAGAGAAATCCATTGGGGAGTCCCTAGACCGAGAGACTCAGCCCGGCACCGAGCCTGTCTCGGTCTTCGATTACGATCAGTTGACCAGCCAGCAGATGATGATCCCAGACGCCCTTGCCGATGCGCTCGCAGACGGCTCGTCGCGACGAGTCCTTAGCTACTTGGCCAACAACACCGAAGTCCTCGCGGACCAACAAGGCGAATCCCAGGGACGTAGCGTCCCGTATTCGATCATCAGCGGAGTCGATTGGGAACTGATCGCTCGGATGCTCTCCGATGGCCGCAAAGAGCCCGTCCCCACGGACTGGGTTGTGATTCATGATTGGATGGCCAAGGAACTCGGCGCCAAAGTCGGAGACCGACTGAAAATCGATTATTTTCTACCCGAGACGGTCGAAGGCACCGAAGTCGAGACGAGCTTTGAAGCAAGCATCGTGGCGATCGCACCCTTGCGAGAACCCGCACAAGCTTATCGGCGCAAGTCTCCAGCGAGGTTCGCAGAGGCTCCGAGCGTCTTCAACGACCCGGCTTGGACTCCCTTGGTCCCAGGGATCACCGATCAAGAGTCCATTTCGAATTGGGAGACTCCGTTTGCATTGACCCGAAAAATCGAAAAGCAGGATGACGAGTACTGGAACTCGCACCGTCTGACCCCAAAGTTATTCATCTCCGAGCAGCGGGCCAAAGAGCTATTCGGATCGCGGTTCGGATCGCAAACTGGACTGCGTTTCGATGGGCTCAACGAAGCGCAGCGGCGGGAACAAGGGGATCGAATTCTTCAGAAGGCGAAGGGGAAATTGACCCAATTGGGTTGGCGTGAATTGCCTCTGAGAGCCCAACAGTTGAAGGCCTCGAGTGGGACGACCCCTTTCGATGCTCTGTTTTTGTCCCTGAGTTTTTTTGTCATCGCAGCCGCCTTGATCCTCGTCGCATTGCTTTTCCGATTGACCATCGAAAAAAGGGCCGATCACTGGGGATTGCTGCTCGCATCGGGCTGGACAAGGTCCAAAGTGCGTCGACTATTGCTGATCGAATCGGCGATGATCGCGGCGTTGGGATCTGCCGTCGGGGTCGCCTTAGGGGTCGCCTACGCCTACGCGTTGCTTGCTGGCTTGAAGAGTTGGTGGGTTGGTGCCATTTCCGTCTCGTTCCTGAATTTTCACATCCGACCCGAGAGCCTCTGGATCGGCTGGATTTCGGGGCTCATTGTTTCGCTTGCCACGACATGGTTCGTCACAAGGCAATTGCGCAAGGCCAGCGTCGCGCGACTGCTCAAAGGCCGTATGGACGATCAAGCCCCGAGCCTCCAAGCCAACCGCTCGATTCGATACACCGCCATCGGATGCTTCGTCATGGGTGTTCTGGCCCTGCTGGCGGGTCAATGGGCCCAGGGCCAAGCCCAAGCTGGGGCGTTTGTCGGTAGCGGCATGCTATGGATGATCGCGATGGTCTTGTGGCTCTACACTCAGATGCGTAATTCGTCGAGCAACCAGTCAAGCAGTCCGCAAGGTAGCCTAGTTGAGAACCGCATGCATGCGAGTTTGGACCTTAGTGCCCTGGCCCGCTCCAACGCCCAGCGAGCGCCCTTGAGAAGCATCCTGACCGTGGCGCTCATGGCGATGGCCAGTTTTCTGATTCTCGCCATGAGTCTTTTTCAAGCACAACCCGACCGACGAGGGACTGGCGGTTTTGCTTGGATTGCAAAGAGCTCCCAAAGTATCCATGTCAATCTAGCGGATCCTAAACAGCAGAGGCAAACTCTGGGCGAAAAAGCCCAGGCTTTGGTCGATGCTCTGATCGTGCCGATTCGCGTTCGCGGAGGGGATGATGCGAGCTGCAACAATCTGTACCAAGCTGCCGAACCGCAGGTGATGGGAGTCGGGCCAAGCATGCTCGTGGCCGATAGAAACGTCCAAGGCAAGAGCGAGTTTGGGTGGTTTGCTACCGACTTGAGCCAATCGCCCTGGAAACGACTTGAAACTCCAGCCGATGGAACGCAAGAGGATCCCTTGCCCGTGATTCTCGACCAGAATACCGCGCTTTGGGCGTTGCATTTAGGCGGGTATGTAGGTGAGCGATTCAGCTATACCTTCGGCCAAAAGAAAGTCGAGTTCCAAACCGTTGGGGTGCTTCAAAACACGGTCCTCCAGGGGAGTCTCTGGATTGGCGAAGCGAATTTCCAGAAGGTATTTCCAGACATCGGGGGATACCGTGCGTTCCTGGTCAAGCCCCAAGACGGCACGAGTGCCCAAGGGCTCGAATCGATCCGAACCGCCTTGGAGGGTGGATGGTCCGACGAAGGGCTCAGTTGCGCTTCGGCCGATGGCGTCTTGTCGAGGTTGCTAGCCGTTCAAAACACTTACCTGAGCGCCTTTCAGCTTTTGGGCGGATTGGGATTGCTGCTCGGGACCTTGGGGCTAGGGGTCTCGCAGCTTCGAAGTGCACTCGAGCGCAAGAGCGAGTTGGCAGCGATGCGAGCGATGGGTTTCCCCAAAGCTAGGTTGGTCTGGACCTTGTTTCTTGAGAATGGCTGGCAGTTATTCCGTGGGTTGGGGATAGGAATGCTCTGCGCCGCGGCCGCCTCGGCGCCTATTCTGCTGCGGGGCAACTCGGTCGTCTCGTTGAGTGGTCCCCTGGTGCTGCTCGCTTGGGTCATCCTCTTGGGTTTGATCTTTTGTGTAACGGCAGCGGTTTTGGCGATGCGTCAGCCGCTGCTCGGGGCGCTTCGATCCGATCGATAGCCTAAGGGTTTGGGATCATAAACTCCAAAAATCGGGCTTGATTCCCCATTCGTCCTGGGACTAGACTCCCACGATCACTCGAATGGAATCGGAAAGGAATCTTATGCCAAACGTACAACAATCTCGGGCACAACAATCTCGGGCACAACAATTTTTTGCGGCAACGCTAACGGCGACCTGCTTGTGTTTTCCGGTCGTTGCTTTGACCCAAGGCACGCTTGAGGCTCAGGACCGAACTGGAGCTACAAGCAGGCTATCGGGCACACAAGCCTCCGCGCGAAGCAGCATCAAGGACAGCGAGCAGGCCACTCCGAGCGAATCGGGGCCTGCGATCGTGGCCCTGGTCAATGGTCAGAAAATTGTCCTGCAGGACTTGGCCAACCTTTGCGTCCTGCGCCATGGCGAGGAAGTCTTGGAGAATATGGTCAACCGATACTTGATTCTTCAGGCTTGCCAAGAGCGCAAGATCGAGATCAAGCAGAAGGATGTCGACGACGAGATCGCACGAATCGCATCGAAATTCAACCTCAGCGTGCAGATGTATTTGAAGTTGCTCGAAAATGAGCGCGACATACGCCCCGAATACTACGCGTCGGATATCGTTTGGCCCATGCTGGCGTTGAGGGAATTGAGCAAGGATATGCTCAAGGTTTCGCCTCAGGATATCGATCGCGCGTTTCAGAGCGAGTTCGGCCCCAAGGTTCAGGTACGGATGATTGCGACCAAGGATTCTGCAAAGCTACAGCAAGTCCACCAGCAAGCCACTGCGAATCCTGAGTTGTTCAAGACTCTGGCTCGCGAGCACTCCGAAGATCCAGCAAGCGCAAGTGTTGAGGGGCTTTTGCCCCCCATTCGCATGAACACTGGCGAGGATGAACTAGAGCGGATCGCCTTTGCGTTGCAGCCCGGCCAAGTATCCGAAATATTCAAAGTCGGGGATTTGAATGTCACGCTCCAGTGCGTGCGTCACATGCCTCCGGCCAACCCGCCCGCAGCCCAATTAGCAGAAATACAGGGACGGATCAAATCGGAACTCGAGGAGCAGAAACTTCGCGAATCGGCTGAGACCATCTACACCGAACTTCGAAACCGATCCCAGATCGTAACGGTACTCGGGCAGTCGCAGTTGCAGCAGCAGTACCCGGGAATCGCCGCCGTGATCAACGGCCAGAGCGTGACGATGGAAATCCTTGAAAAGGAATGCGTCAAGAGGTTTGGAAACAAGATCCTCGAAGGTGAGATCAACCGTAAACTGGTCGAAGATGCATTGACCAAGAGCGGTCAAGGAGTCACACAAGCCGAGGTGGATCAAGAAATCCGAAACACCGCATTGTTTTATGGCTACATCAATGCAGACGGAACTCCTGATGTCCAACGATGGGTTGTCGACGTTTTGAGCGACAAAGGAAAAACCATCGAAATGTACGTCCGAGATGCCGTCTGGCCGACGGTCGCTCTGAAAAAGCTCTGTGCCGACCAAGTTCAAATCACCGAGGAGGATGTCCGCATGGCCTTCGAGGCGAATTTCGGTCAACGCGCTGAAATCCTCGCGATCGTCATGAGCAATCAACGTACCGCCCAGGAGGTCTGGGAGATGGCTCGCGGCCGCAACACCGAGCAGTTCTTTGGCGAATTGGCCAATCAGTACTCCGTCGAACCGAGCTCCCGGGCCAACTTTGGCAAGGTTCCACCGTTGCGCAAGCACGGTGGCCAGGCGAGCCTCGAAAAAGCAGCGTTCGGTCTTAAACCGGGCGAAATGTCTGGGATCATCGAAGTCGGTGGCCAGTATGTGATCTTGCGTTCGCAAGGGTTCACCGATCCGGTCGTCCAAGACATCAACGCAGTCAAAGAGGATTTGGTCAAAGAGATTCGAGAGAAGAAACTTGCCAAGCAAATGGACACGATGATGGCCAAGCTCTCGGCCGATGCGCAGATCACCAACATTCTGAATCCTAAAAAGAGTCGGGTCGGTAATGCAGAGATGCAAGCATCGCTCGACGAGCTCAAGAAATCCGAAGTCAAACGATGAGTTCAGGTCGTCGCGGCTCGCGGCATTGGGTCCCTGTCGAAAGACGTACACCCGTCGATGCATCCATTGTCGCTAAGCGAGTCCCGAGTTTTCCTATCGTGAGCAGGGTCGATGTCTCGGAAGTCGAGAACCGTAGGCAGTCCCTTAAATCCAAGGGGTTGCGAGTCGGTTGGAACGCCGTCCTAGCCCATGCGTACAGTAAGGTCAGCCAGGAAATCCCTGAATTGCGCGATGTTTATGTCGCCCGTCCGGTCGCCTATGTCTACCGACATCCCGAACCGGTCGCTTCACTGACCATTCATCGCAGGGACGCTAACGGACAGGATCGATTGATCTGGGCGCGAATTTCGTCTCCGCACGCATTATCGCTCGTGGAGTTGCAGTCCAAGATCGATCATTTTACGACCGCGCCGATCCAGGACGTTTACAGAGACGGCTTGCGGCTCGAGCGTCGCGGACCCTTGCTCCGACGGCTCAATTGGCATCTGCTAATGCGCTGGTGTGGCAGGAAACGCGCGAAGCATCTTGGGACATTTAGCCTATCGAGCTTGGGCCATTTAGGCGCACTGAATCTGTATCATCCCTTAGTCACGGCCACCAGTTTAGCCATGGGGCCAATCTCGCAAGACGGCCAATGCGATTTCGCTTTGATTTGCGATCATCGAGTCCTCGATGGCGTTCTTGCGGCTCGCTCACTTCTGTCACTTACCGATACGATTCGAAAGACTTCGTTCGATGATTGAGAGTCTTAGGTTCGTCCTTTCTTCAATGCGGTGTTTTTTGAGGCCCCGTAGACTTTTTCGAGTCCTTGAGTAGAATCCCCCGCAGGCTTCACTTCTGACGGGTAAGGTTTTACCGGAAAACCGAAACGAGAGGTGGTGCTCGATGCTAAGAGAACCCCAGAACTCCATGAAGAAGATAGCACCTCGTTTTTTGATTGCTTCGCTTGTCTCTCTGGCCTGCATTGGAGGCTGTCGGCAAGAATCCCGCGAGTACCTCCAAGCTTTGGAAGCCAAAGATCGCTTGATTGAGAGCTCCCATATGGCTCGCAAGGATATGATTGACTCTTTAGGAAGAAAGAGCCTTTCTCGCGCGGATCGGGCCATGGATCAAGAGGGAAGACTTGAAGAGCAAAGTCTCTATGTCCAGGGAAGACTCGATAATTCTCGGCCCCATGTCCCTAACCCCACAATGTATGAATATGCCAGCGAGTTGGCCAAGAGTTTGGAGCAAGATCGCAACAAACTTTTGGACCAGTGGGTTGAGGCTTCAAGAGATGCGAATCCTGATGTTGCGAAAGAGCTCTCTTCGAAGATTCGCGATGTAGAACTAGCGCTGGCTGAGGCTAGTGAGACAGCGAAGCGTTCGCGGCCATTCGGAAAGGCTACCAAATCTTCCAGCGACGAAGTTCTCGCACGGGAACTTGCTCCCGAAGAACAACGATAGTGCTCAAAAGCAGTTGGTCGTGGATTCTATTGGATGACGCAGCACTTGTAGCAGGAAGCGTCATGGTACCCGTGCTCGAAACAATCTAGTACCGCAATCCGGCCCGTTGGTCCGCCACTTACCGCGAACTGTCTCGACCAACGTTAGGAATTGCCGCGGTCCAAACAGGCGACGAGCATGAGTGGCCAAGGTGGTGCAGAGCCGAGATATGCATATGGCGACCCTGAACACGAGCAAGGCGTTATCCCCTTGCCGAGGTGGATTTACTCTTTGAGGCTCGGTCGCGGAATCGTCAAACTACTGGTACCAAATCTTGCTGGTGTCCAGTTTAGAGACTACGGCTTTCGCCTCTGCGACCGATTCATTTTCCTTGACCTGGGTTGCGAAGTGCCAGGACTCGATCATGACACCGCCACTTGCCGAGACCAAGAAACCTTGGGCCGTTTGCAAGAAGCTGATTTGAGGGTCGAGCGATTTTGCAACATCAAGCTTGATCGTTTCGATTTGTCCACGGTTTCCAAGGATGCTTGACAAGTCGCATGCAGCCAGAGATTGGAGGTTTTGCGATTCGATCAATGCAGCAACAAGGCATAGATCCATCACATTGCGGAGTTCGCCAAAAACTGGATCCTTTACGGCCAATTCGCCAATCTTCTTGGTGAAGTTTTCTGCCCATTTCTTAGCTACAGGATCGGCTTTGCCTGTCTGCTTGCGCTGACCTGCCTGGTCGAAAGCTTCGGTCTCGGTCATGGTTTTGATCCTCTGTCCGGAGATCTTCCAGGCCAAACGGTCTTTGCTGTGGGAGATCGCATCGTAGTCACATGCCATCCACCACCGGGACTGAATCTGAGTCGAGGGGTTCGACCGATTCTGAATCAACTCCATGTAACTCGGCAAACCCGCCACGGGCGGCTTTGCCAGATTCATCCCATAGAGTTTCATTCGATAATCGGCCGCAAGGATCACGCGGGCCATATGGCTGTCGGCTGGAAGTCCCGATAGGGTCACTTGCTGCGGGCCAAACGCGCGTGCCAAAGCCGGTGCGGCCTGCGATGGATTGACGGTTCCGCCAAGGTTTCGCAGAGCTTGATTGAATTGGCGATAGCCTTGCTCGGTCGGATCGATCGAAACCGACACACCACCATTACGGGCTTGGTCTACATAACGAAATGCCGTCGCTAAATCATCGAGGTTGACCACAGGGCTGCCGGTGTTTTTTCCGACGATCGAGCCCTGTGGACCGATAGCCCACGGTTCGGCCGGTCCAGCGATCACAATGTCGTTGCGCTCAGGGTAAACAAAAACATAATCGATGCGGGTAAGACCACCCAGGCAGTAAACGTCCTCGGGAATGGACTTACCCTCCTTCTGAGCATCGAGCACCATTTGCTGGATGCCTTTAAGGGAGATCAATCGAAGATCCGTCGCCTTGGCAAGATCCCCTTGGGCGCCTTGCATGGTCGAACGGAGTTGCTCGAGATTCCTGCTTTGGTCCTCGGCCGTTGAGTTCCTAAGTACCCCATCGGAGTCGATCATGACCCCACCGACGCCTCGGTTCCCAAAGGCGTTTCCAAATTGAGCCGTCGCGTTCTCGAACGAAACGGAGCATGCAGCCATGACAACGGCTAATGACCGTGGTAACCACGATTGAACAAGTCCCGACAATCTAAAACGCATGATCGTACTCCGTTAAAACACCAAAAATTGTGCTAGGATGGACACGGGGGATAACCCAAACCGCTCCCTATTAGTTTATTTCAGCCTTTGCGCGATGCAACCAATCAAACAACCTGCATACCTAATTATCCGCCAAGGAAACCGTTGGACGGATGTTTTCCGCTTGGAAAATGACCAGTCCCTCGTCGTCGGAAGGGCTTCCTCCAACGAAATCCCAGTCGCCGACGAACGCGCTAGCCGTCGCCATGCCGAAATCACTTGTAAAGACGGCAACTGGATACTTAGGGACCTCGGATCCCGAAATGGAACCCTCCTGGACGGTTTGAAGATCGACGCTCCTAAGGTCCTTTCCCCAGGAAATCAAATAACGGTCGCATCATGCCGGATGACTTTTGTTCACTCTCTGAGCGACTATGTACCCCCGCCTAACGATTCTGAGGGTACTAATGATTCTCCAGGCTCTCAAACGCAGTCCGATCTGCCACCATCGATTATCCAACGACGTGCCAAAGCCTCGATGTTGGAATCTCATGAGATCGAACTTCGACCTCTGTCCCCCGGACAGACCGAACCACCGGTCCGACCCGAAACGTCCCGACGATCGGAAATTCCCGGACAAACCGCATCCTATGAACTTACCGCAAATGCAGCGGCGATCGAGGTCTTACCCTTAGCCTTCGAACTCGCTAAATCGTCATCGATCAGCGAAGCCTGCGAATTGGCACTTCGAAAACTCCTCGCGATCACCGGATGCCAAGCCGGAGGGGTGATCAAACTCGATCGCAGTACCAAAGAGTCCAAGCAGAATCGGGCCAAATCCTCCGACTCCGACGCCCCGATCCTGACGGTCTTGGCCGCGCAAGAACTCGCTGGAAAGGCCTACCACCCGATCTCCGATACCCTGGTCCATAACCTCGTCCGTGACCCATCGGCGATTTTGGCCCGAAATGTTATCTCCGACCCCTCTTTCATCGCCAACCCCGAACAAAGCGGCAGCCACATCCTTACGACCACCTCCCTGATCGCCGCGCCGATCCAAGTCGACGGATCGCTTTTCGGGGTCCTGCACATGTACTCGCGGATCGGCCGCAAGGACCTTGGCCCTGAGGACCTCGAAGTCGCTCTGGCCATCGCCGAAGTCCTCTCGGTATCGATCGCGAATCTTTCAAGACAGCACTTGCTCCAATCCAAACTCCAATCGACCAGCTCTCGGCTCGAACAACTCGAACAGCGATTAGGGCATGGCGATTGGATCGGTGATTCCCAAGGGATGAACCTACTGCGTGAGCAGGTCCGCCGGGTTGCCCCAACCCAAGCGACCGTATTGATCCGTGGCGAGAGCGGAACGGGCAAGGAACTTGTTGCTCGTGCCATCCACGAGAACAGTCCCCGCGCCTCTGGGCCCTTCGTCACGATCAACTGCGCGGCCCTCTCCCCCACGCTCCTGGAAAGCGAACTCTTCGGGCACGAAAAAGGTGCCTTCACCGGTGCGACCGATCGAAAAATCGGCAAGTTCGAATTGGCCGACACCGGCACGATGCTCCTGGATGAACTCGGGGAGATGAGCATGGAAATCCAATCCAAATTCCTGAGAGTCCTCGAGGGCCATCCCTTTGAACGGCTCGGTAGCAACAAGCCGATACGGACCAATGTTCGTATCGTAGCTGCGACGAATCGAGACCTTGAACAAGCCGTCCAAGAAGGGCGATTTCGCTCGGACCTGTACTTCCGTTTGCGCGTCATCGAACTGCGTATCCCACCCCTTCGCGAACGACTCTCCGACGTGCTGCCACTTGCCGAGTTTTTTTTGAAGCAGTTCAAAAACAACTCTGGGTACGGTCCGACGGTCTTTTCGGAGCGATCCCGTCGAGCCATGCTCGCCTACCATTGGCCAGGAAACGTTCGCGAATTGAAAAACTCTGTCGAGCGAGCTCACGTTCTTGCCGTAGGGGATGTGGCGGAACCAGAAGACTTGGCCCTCTCTCATCTCCAAATTCCCGGCATCGAATCGAATCGCCCCGCAGAAGCCCCGCTTGCCGAGCCCTATCGGGAAAGGACCCTCGAACAAGTCGAGCTCGAACATATCGCTCTGACGCTTCAGCACACCCAAGGACAAAAAAATCGTGCCGCAACGATTCTTGGGATCGAGCGATCGACGCTCGATCGTAAACTGAAACGCCTGCAGGAAGGCTCCTAACGCGGCTCTGCGGGCTTAGACGCTTGCTCAATGGCCTGCTTGCGAGCCAACTCGAATTCATCCCCTGGTGTCCAGGTTTGCATCTGCGGTGCATCGGCCGCGTTCAAGCCAACTTCGGCCAATAACTGTATATCCTCGATCGTACAGCTTAAATCCCAGCTAGGGTCGTACTGGTCCGAACGCTGGTGGTAGTGCTTGTCGGTCCATGCCTGCAACTGCTTTTTTCCCCAACCCTCAGGCTGATTGCGCACCGCATGGCCACTGTGCAGGTAGACGGCAGGAACCCCAACCTTGGCCAGCGAAAACTGATCCGAGCGATAGTAGTAACCCTTGCTCGGCTCCAAATCACCGACTACCGTACGGCCTTGCTTGGTCGCCGCGCTTTGGACCCATTGATCCAGCGAACTTTTGCCCAATCCGATCACCTGCACATCGCGGGTCGGACCCAGGAAGTTGATCCCGTCAATGTTGATCAAAGCAGATAGCTTGCCATTGGGGATCGGAGGATTCTCAGCAAGGTACTTCGAGCCAAGCAATCCCTGCTCCTCAGCTCCCACAGCCGCAAACAACAACGATCGTTTAGGACGATAGCCCGACTCACGGATCGCCCGCAAGATCGTCAGCAAAGCCGCTGATCCCGAGGCGTTGTCGATCGCGCCATTGTAGATGTTGTCCCCATTGGCATCACGCTCTGCCGACATTCCGATGTGGTCATGGTGGGCCATAAACACAACGTACTGGTCCGACATCTTCGGATCGCTTCCAGGGAGAACACCGAGCACATTGGCCGTCACCCGTTCGCGCGCAACGCATCCGATGCTCGTCGAGAGCCGCAGCCCCAACGGGACGGGTTTGAACCCCCTGTCCTGAGCTTGCATGCGCAACTGGTCCAAATCCAACCCGCCTGAACGAATCAACTCACGCGTTGCCGACTCGGTCATCCAGCCCTTCATGTCCATCCTCGGACCTGAGGAATCCCTGAGCTCAAACTCCTCACCGGTCCATGACGTTTGAATGACGCTAAAGGGATAACCCGCCGAAGAATCGGTATGGATGATGATCGCACCGGCGGCACCTTGCCGAGCCGCACTCTCGTACTTGTAATCCCAACGTCCATAGTAAAGCCGCTTGGAACCAGCAAATAAATCAGGATCCTCTTCCGGATCGTTGTTCATCATCACAAGTATCTTCCCCTTCAGGTCGACCCCTTTGAAGTCGTCCCATTGAAACTCTGGAGCCTGAATCCCAAATCCGACAAACACCAACTCGGCATCCTCGATCGATATGCTTGCCTCAGGCTTGCCCGCGACGGCGATGAAATCCTTGAAGTAATCCAAGCCAATCGAATCTCCTTTGGCCGTCTTAAACTGCCACCGTTTTTCCGGTTCGCTGGTCAATCCCAACATCGGAAAAACCTGACGGTACGAACCCACCGCAGGGGCGATCTCCAGCCCAAGGGATTGAAACTGTGTCTCCAAATACATCTGCGTTAACGCGTCCCCTTGAGTCGCAGGTCCCCGGCCCTCCAAGAGGTCATCCGAGAGGAACCGAATGTGCGCTCGGAGCGTCGATTCCGACACTCTCTTTTGCACCTCTTCGATACCCTGGCCGTGCGCCGAACCCAACAAAGCACAACCACCGGAAAAAGTCGCAAAGATTCGTTGCCAAATCGGACGATGCATGGGATCCCCTTCATTTTCAGTTCAAGATTAAACTACGGTTTTGAGCCCGACACCCTAGGAGTGCTTCGTTAAGCTAATAGACACAACCGTGCCACGCAAGCTCAAGCCCTCTACCATTGGAACCCCTCGACATGGTCGAACCCCAACCAAGAACCGTCGAATTCCAGGTTCGAGGGATGACCTGCGCTGCCTGCGTTGGCCGTGTAGAAAGGGCCATCGCAAAAATCCCTGACGTTCTCCAAGCGTCGGTCAATCTAGGCACCGAACGGGCTACGGTCCGATTCCATCCGAAATCGCCGGAATCAACCTCTGCGATCATCGATCAGATCCAAGCGTCGATCGAAAACTCCGGTTACGCCGCCACACGCTTGTCACCGACAACGCCCCCCAACGCTTCACCCACCGATCCCGAATCGATTTCCATAGGCCGCGACTTCTGGATATCCCTCCTCTTTGCCACTCCAGTCTTTCTCCTCTCCATGCTCCCGATGCTATCGAGCAGACTCATGGACTTGATGATGCGATCGATGAGCATGCCGCAATGGAACTGGGTGCTCTGGGCATTGGCCAGCGTCGTTCAGTTCTGGCCCGGACGGCGGTTCTATCGAAACGCATACCATAGCATCAAAGACCTTTCGCCCGACATGAACGCCCTGGTCGTCATGGGAACGACAGCGGCCTATGGGGTCAGCTCTTTGATCACCTTTTTTCCCAATTGGCTCGGCCGCCACCAACAGCATGTCTATTTCGAATCCTCTGCCGTCGTGATCTGCTTGGTACTTCTGGGTAAATATCTAGAAGCCCGTTCCAAGCAATCGACCAGAGAGTCTCTCTACGGCTTGGCCAAACTGCAACCTCAAGATGCCCAACGCGTTGTGGACCAGCACATACAGCTTGTCGCTATCTCAGAGATCTCCCTCGGCGATCGACTCGCAGTCTACGAGGGACAAGCCATCCCGCTCGATGGAGTGATTGAAACAGGAAGCAGTTTTGTCCAAGAGGGAATGGTCACCGGCGAACCGATCCCCAAGGAAAAAACGATCGGCGATCGGGTCATCGGCGGTACCATCAACGGCAACGGACAACTGACGATCCGCGTTACGGCTATCGGTAAAGACACGTTTCTTTCGCGTATGATGGCCATGGTCATCGACGCGCAAGCCCACAAACCCCCAATCCAGACGACCCTAGATCGTATCATTCGAATCTTCGCTCCTGCCGTGTTGCTCATGGCCATCGCGACAGCCCTCGGATGGTGGTTGCTGAGCTCCGAATCGGCATTCGAAAAGGCTCTCGTCCATGCCGTCGCGGTGCTCGTTGTCGCTTGCCCCTGCGCGCTGGGACTCGCTTCGCCGATGAGCATGATGGTCGGAAGCGGTCGGGCCGCCGAGCTTGGAATTCTATTTCGGTCTCATGAAGCGATTCAAAAGCTCGCTCGTGTCGACTCGGTCATCTTCGACAAAACCGGTACGCTGACTCTTGGCGCTCCGCTCCTGAAAGGAGTTTGGCCAATCGCCACCTCGACCCATACCCATAGCGAATCTGAAATTCTAGGACTTGCTCGTATGGCTGCTCAATCATCGAATCACCCGATCTCCATCGCAATTCGTGAGGCAACGCTGGAGCTTCGACCGAAAGGATTTGCCATCGAAAGCCAAGCCGTCCCGGGTAAAGGTGTACGCGTCAAGCTAAGCGACCGGCGGGAACTTGCTCTTGGCTCCTACTCCTGGATGGAGCAACAGGGTTTGACCAACCTAGAGTCGGACCAACTCCACCGCGAATTGTCCGTACAAGCTTTGAGTGTTAGTTGGTTGGCTCAAGGCAAGGAGATTCTCGGTGCACTAGGTGTCCACGACCCGCTCAAACCGCAAAGCGAGTCGACGATTGCAGCGCTCAGTAAGCTTGGACTTCGCACCACAATCCTCTCGGGGGATCAATCCACCGCCGTTCGTACCGTCGCTCAGACGCTTCATGTCGAGCGATGGCACGCGGAGCAAACTCCCGAGGAAAAAGGGGAGAAAATCCAACTCTATCGCGATGGCGGTGAGACGGTGGCTTTCGTTGGAGATGGCATCAACGACGCGCCTGCCTTGGCCAGCGCCGACGTCGGAATCGCCATGGGCAACGGGTCGCAAATCGCTATCTCCACGGCCGATGTGGTTCTTGCGTCGGGCTTTATCCCACAAGTACCGCTGGCGATCGGACTGGCTCGCAGCGTCATGCGCAACATCCACCAAAATCTCTTCTGGGCATTCGGCTACAACCTGATCCTACTGCCACTTGCGGCAGGTTGGCTCTCGCCTTGGACCAACTGGACCTTCTCCCCAATGCTCGCTGCCCTAGCCATGGGACTCTCGAGTTTGCTGGTCGTCGGGAATTCGCTAAGACTTCGAGCCTACCGTGGCTTGAGTCACTGATTTCGTCGATCGGTCATTTCGTGAACCATATCGACCAATGCGATCACGTGGTCGACCGGGGTACCCGGAAGGATCCCATGCCCGAGGTTGAAGATGTGGCCCGCTCGCCCTGCGGCCAAATCCAACACGCTCTTGGCATGCGCTCGGATCGTATCGATTCCTGCGAAAAGTATGGTCGGGTCGAGGTTCCCTTGAACCGCGCGATCTGGGCCTGCCATGTCCCAACCGACATCGAGCGATACACGCCAATCGATTCCTACGACGGTCCGAGAATCCCCTCGCAGGCAGGAAATGAGCATCGGGTTTCCGGTCGCAAAATTGATCACCGGCACGTTCGGTATGATCGACTCGAGTAGCCGCTGCATGTGCGGGAGGATGAACGTGCGATAGTCGTTGGGAGAAAGGCAACCCGCCCAGGAATCGAAAAGCTGAACGACCTGCGCTCCTGCGACAATCTGCGAGTTCAAGTAGAGCGAAATCGAATGAACAAGCTTGTCCATCAGAATATTCCAAGCGCTCGGATCGTTGGCCATCAACGACTTGGTATGAAGGAAGTTCCGAGACGATCCCCCTTCGATCATGTAGCTCGCGAGGGTAAAGGGGGAGCCTGAGAAGCCGATCACCGGAATCCGCTCGGGCAGTGCCTTGCGGGTCTGTTCGACCGTCTGCGTGACGAAGCTTAAGGCATCCATCGACTCGAGCCTCGCGACTCGGTCGATATCTTTCGCTTGGCGTATCGGGTTATGGATCACCGGTCCATCTCCGTGTGTAAACTCCAGATCGAATCCCATCGGTTCGAGGATCGGCAGTAGATCAGAGAAAATGATCGCCGCATCGACACCGAGTTTTTCGACGGCCGTGACCATGACCTCGGCGCATAGACTGGGGTTCTTGCACAGTTCCAAAAAGGAGACTTTTTCGCGCACCGCACGGTACTCGGCCATGTATCGACCCGCTTGGCGCATCAACCAAATCGGCGTGACGTCGGATGCTTGTCGGTAGCAGGCTTTGAGGAACGGGCTTTGGGAGAGACTCTCCCCGAGCCGTCCGAGTTTCTCCTTGGCCGTGCCGCTTACGCTCGATGGCAGGACCGCCGCAGTAAACCGCTTGGCCTTGAGAATTCGATGGCATTTCTCGGACGTTTGTTGAACGAGCTGCCCCATCTTGTTCGGGCTCGCCTCGAGGTCCACGGGCAAGTTCAAGTGATGGAGCATTTCCGATGTTGTCGGTCCGATCGATGCGACGACCAGACGGTCTATCGCGGTTCGAAGTTCCGACTCGCATCCGAGTTTCTCCGCCATGCGGAGCAGATTAACTGCCTGATGGGCGCTTGTGAACATCAGGACATCCTGTTTGCCTTGGCAGATCGATTCGATATTCTTTTGAAGCGGTTCGGTATCCTCTGGAAAATCCCATTGGTAGACCTTCACGCTCAGCACATTGGCCCCTCGCGCTTCGAGACCAGCAACCAGGGAGTGATTCGCGACGCCGTACTCCTGAAGTCCGATGGTTACGTTCGAAACAGGGATGCTCTGGTCGATCAACTGGAGGACTTCGCGCCAGGTATTTGGCTCAGGGGCGCGATAGCTAGGCTGAAGTCCCACCTCTCGCATCGCTGCTACGGGCTTAGGACCACGCGCGATGGTGATGATGTCCGAAAGGGAATCCAAAAGCCGCTGCCGATCGACATGCTTTTCAACCGTCGAGAGGAAATGCTTGAAACCAACCCCCGTGAGGAAAATCACCAACCCGATTTCGCCGGTAATGATTCGATACGCAAAGTCGACGGCCTCTTTGTTCTTGTCGATCGGCAGTTCTCGCATCGAGGGGCTGACGGTGGGCGTTCCACCAAAACGCTCGATGAGCCTGGAAAACTCATCGCGGCGTCGACTCTCCAGGGCGCTGACGCGAAGGCCTTGGAAATTCGGTTCGGACCTGGAGGGTTCACTGGAGTCGCTCATGGAGAGATCTTCGTCTGCTAAGGCTAGCGTGTGTGGTTGGAGAGTCGTTCGAGTACTTTGGCAAGCGCATGGATCCCCTCGGATCCGTGGCCGTAGACCTGGGCGCTGCGCCAAAGTTGCGTTACCAGTGCGGATCCAGGGAGCGATACATTGGCGTTTTCGGCGGACTGCGCGACCAATCGCATGTCCTTTTGCTGGGTGTCGACCATAAACCCTGGACTCCAATCCCCCGCACAGATTTTTGGACCTAAATTCTGCAATGCCCAACTCGCTGCGGCTCCTGCCCCCAATGCCTCCACGAGAATCTTCGGATCGATTTGGAGTCCACGGGCCAGCGACATCGCTTCGCACACCCCGAGCAGATTCATCGCCCCCATGATCTGGTTGCAGAGCTTGACCCCCTGTCCAGCTCCCAAAGGTCCGCAATGGGTGATGGTCTTGCCCATCGCCTCAAAGATCCCACGAGCCGCGTTGAAATCGGACTCGCATCCCCCTACCAGAATGCTCAATGTTCCATTCTGAGCTCCGAGGGTCCCACCGGTAACTGGGGCTTCGAGGTAACGAAATCCAGCCGAGCGGAGTCGATCGCCTAAACGCAACGAGGCGCTCGGTGCGATGGTGCTCATGTCGATGAACAAGGTCCCTGGGGCTGCACCCTCGACCGCCCCCCTTTCCCCAAAGAAGACTTGCTCGACATCCGGACCATCGGTCAGGCAACTGATGACCACCTCGACCCCTTGAGTCGCTTGGTCTGGAGCGTCAAAAGCAACTGCTCCAGCCTTGACCGCATCGAGTGTTTTCGCCTTGGTCCGGTTGTAAACATGGACACTGTACCCGGCCTTGAGCAGATTGCAGGACATGCGGGTACCCATCAATCCCATTCCTAAAAAAGCCACGCGCTGCGATCGAGTACCGCTCATGCACCCCGTCCTAAAAAAACCGAGTTGTCGTTGCTGTTGTTCCAAAGCGAACATGCTAAACGATCCATCAAAAATCGGGTAGGCAAAAAAACAACCTCCGGCTGTGCTACAATAGTTTTCATTGGAAAAACAGCCCGATTGAGTCTCAAGCACCTTTCCTGCCACGAGGTATAATCATCGATATCGTCATCCAACCCGACCGACCCCGAATGGGCGCCTATTCGGCAAAACTCGCCGCCATGATTCTCCGCAGCGCTATCGCCGAACGTGGCCAAGCCCGAATCATCGTCGCGACCGGATCGAGCCAATTCGAGGTCCTCGATGCCCTGACGTCCGAACCTCGCATCGATTGGTCCTGCGTCGAAGGGTTCCACCTGGACGAATATGTCGGCATCGCGCCGGATCATCGCGCATCGTTTTGCGGCTACCTGAAATCCCGCTTCGTCGATAAAATTCCGCTGAAATCCTTTCATTTCCTCGATGGAATCGGCAACCCCGAAACGGTCTGCCAACAAGCTGCCCGGAGCCTGCTAGAGTCTCCTGTCGATGTCGCTCTGATCGGTATCGGCGAGAACGCCCACCTAGCCTTCAATGACCCGCCGGCCGATTTCGAAACGACCGAAGCTTACCACGTGGTGCTTCTTGACCAAGCGTGTCGCAATCAACAGGTCGGAGAAGGTTGGTTCGCCTCCCTCGAAGATGTTCCGACCCACGCGATAAGCATGACCATCCACCAGATCTTGCAGTCGCGAAAAATCATCTGCAGCGTTCCCGACGAACGCAAAGCACCGGCCGTTCGTGATAGTGTCGAAGGCCCAGTCTCCAACCTCGTTCCCGGCTCAATCCTCAAACGCCATCCAAATACGACGCTCGTTCTGGACCGAGCCGCAGCAAGCCTCCTTCAACCGCTAGGCTCCGATCCGATCAGATCCTAGCCAACCCGAACGCATGTGCCAACCGCGACCCGACGGCCTCGGTCCTGCTCTCTTGGATCGCCGATGGCAAACTCCGAAAAGAACGTCTAAGCCCAAACCGGATCCGATGGCTAGCAACCCAAGGTTCCTCAGAGGCCAAAACGTCCGTAGGGAAAATCTATTTGCACTTCTGTCGCTCGAGAAGCCCCCGGAGAATCCCGACAACAACGCGATCTCCGGGACACCCGAGAAATTTCACCGACGATAAGCCATGCCTAACGCGGCACTTTGCCCGTGAAGCTCTTGCCCGTGGAGCTCTTACTTGGCGAGCTGCGATTCGTGGAGCTGTTGCTCGATGTGATCTTGCTCGATGGGCTTTTACTCGAAGACCCAGAGGAAGACATCGAGCCGGTCGTTCTGCCACTGGAGTCGCGGAATTGAGTACGGCCCGAACTCGATTGGCTCGCTCCCACGCTACGGCCGCTTGCGTCGCGGAATTGGGATCTACCATCCTGCGATTGCTGCATCTGGCCGATCGTCCTGCCGTTGGAAGCTCGTAGCACACTGTTGCCTGATGGAGCAGCAGACGCCGAAGAGGATCCCGACGATTGCGATGTCCCGACGGTTCGTCCACTCGCATCGCGGAAGGTCACTTTACCTGCCTGAATGCTCGCCGTCCCGGTCGTTCGCCCGCTGGCATCTCGAAAGGTAATCCGGTCCCCAGATCGGGTAGCACTCCCGGTCGATCTCCCGCTCGCATCGCGGAATTCCGATCGGTCCGAACCGCTGTTGGCAGCCGACTGCCAGAGCCTGAGCTGTGCTGGGTCTGTTCGGTCCGTGTTGGCCGTTTGGGCCATCGCAGAACCGGGGAGAGTCAAGAGGGCCAATGCAGCAAACCTACGAAGGACCTGTACCATGGGCGAATTCTCCTAAAAACAAACAGTATGAACCGCTCGATCGAGCCCGTCGGGCCAATGCTTGCTTCGTGCTTCCTCTCGTACTCAGAGTACGATCAGAACGAAGTCCGAAGCGATGCACGAACCCACTGATAATTTAACGAACGCATGATCCATTCTGGGGGACCGAGACTCGAGGATCAAGTCCCCGGGGTAAAAAGGCAACCGGGGTAAAAAGGCAACCGGGGTAAAAAGGCAAAAAGTTTGAGCGAGGCCCAAACTTTTTGCAGGTTTTACAGATCGTTTCGACCGGCTCCCGGAATTACGGACGACGGGTCGCAATGCCTAGCTGCTCTTCTTCTTCCTCAGGAATGATGATCCGAGGAGTCACGGTGAACATCAAGGTTTCGGTATCCCGACCGATCGCGTTGTTCTTAAAGAGACGGTTGATGTAAGGGATCTTCGAGAGGATTGGAGTTCCCTTTTCGATCCGTTCTTCCGAAAGGCGTTTGATACCACCCATGAGAATGGTGCCACCGTCTGGAACCGTCACCGTCGTGCTGACGCTCGTCTGCGAGAAGGATGGCTGCTGAACAGTGATGCCTTCAACAATTTCCTCCTCGTTGTTCCGACCAGAGGTGGGTAGCCCGTTGGATGGATTCAAGATGCTCGTTCCAGTCCTGGTGCTCTTCTTGCCTTGGAAAGTAAACTGACGATCGGTCGCTCCGAGTCGAGTAAACTGCGGCATCATGGTCAAGCGAACGAATCGTTTGTCCGGAGATACTACAGGCTGAACGTTCATCTGGGTTCCTTCGTTCAGGACCACGATGATCGGTCGCTGACCGACTGCGAAGTCACCGACGATTGGGGCATAACCCAAGACGAAGGGTCGCGATGTGGTGTCGTTGATCGTGCCGAATTGGCCGTCGAACATCGTCACCTTGGGAGCTTGGAGAACGTTCGATCGTTTGTTTCCTTGTGCCGCTTGTAGGAACAGGAACATTTCGATATCGCTCAAGATCGCCACACCGATCGTGCTACCGGCACCTGGGTCGAATCCACCGAAGCTCGGGATGGTCGTCCCAAAGCTACCTTGGCTCAATCGGATGTCCAAGTCCGCCGTTGGAATCAGCGAATTGGGGTTCGGACTGGTCGGATCGGTCTCGACACCGATGGCGATCGACGGCCCGGAATCCTCACGTGGGATTCGGTTTCCGGTGTTGTCGTCGAGTTGAACTTGGAAGTTCACCCCCATCTTCTCGAAGAAGCTATCCGAAAGCTTGATAAACCGCACTTCGATGGTCACCTGCAAGTTTTGCAGAGCTCTCAGGCTCTTGAGCAAATCGGCGATCTGCTCGTGGGTTTCCTGCGGGGCGTTGACAATCAAACTCAGGTTTTGGCTGAAAGGACTCATCGTCGCTGTACCGCCAGCATTGAGCCAAACATCCGGCGAGATGGTCGACTCGATCAGTGCCATCAACTCCGAGAAGTTGGCCATCGAACCTCCACCGAGCACACCAGCAGTCCCGTTGGCATTCATCGGTTCCGAACCGAACCTCGATAGACCGACGTTGCCCGCCGCGCCAGGAGAGACCCCAGCGAACTGAGCCAATACGTTTGCGTTGGGCTCAATCGTGGCGAGTTTGCTGTTTCGCAGCCCCATCGCGTCTTGCTCTTGAACGTTGACTGCTACAAAGCTGTCTTGAGCTTGATAGGCTGCTTGCAATGCACCCCCTAGACCGGAGTTGTTGTCGGAGATGAAGTTAGCGATGGGAATTACAAGGTCCCGAACCGAATAGGTTTTGCTGTACATTTCCTGTTGCATGAACCGTCGGCTTTGAATCTTGACGACCTCGTTCTTGACGACATAGGTCAGATTCAATGGCTCAAGCATGTTTTTCAGAACGTTCTTGAGCTTGATGCGGTTACCGCGAAGGTCCAGCGTGATCGGTTGATCGGAGCGAAGTCCTTCCTCGGCGATCGAGGGTTCATCAATCAAGATGATCAAGCCGGTCATTTCCGAAATCGTTTTGATCGCGTCGGCTAGTGGCCGCTCTTCGAACGAAGCGGAGAATGGCTCTTCGAGCAACTCGAGGATCTGACGCTCCGAGGGCTGAAGCTTGAGCGACTCGTCGTTGTACTTGTCGCGATACTTCTTGAGGTCATACCAATCCTTGACGGGTGGGAACTGAAGAGGTTGGCTGTCGGTCAGATAAGTCGCCGAAGCGCGTTCCGCATCGGTGAAGCTGTTGACCAACGCCTCTTCCTTCATCGCCTGAATTTCTTTTTGCTCTGCCACGCGGCGTTCGATCACCGAACGTCCACGCATCATCGCTGCGATCTCGGAGTTCGGTTTGATCTCCTCAACCTTGCGTCCGATGACCTCGGCCTCTGCAAAGCGTTGGTCATCCATCAGTTCATTGTACTGATCGACCAGCGTCTGGATCTGAGCATCCTCTTTGGCCTGTGTCGATCCATCGAGTGCGTTGCGGTCCTCGATCTGCTTGTTCCGCTGCTCTAACTCGATCGATGAACGGTTGGTTTCCATCCACGATTCGACGTTGGTGATCACGCGGTCGACCATCGCAAGCATCTGCTTTCGGTAGGCCCCATCGACCTCCGATTGCGAGACGCGGGTTCGGAGATTTTTGAGCCGATCCATCGACTCGTAAGGCTTCTCGTTGACCATTCGCTCCGCCTCGGCGATCTCTCCGGAGACCTCGGCGAAGAGACGCTGCTTGCGCTGAATCGCTTCGCGATCCTGAGTCGCAATGGCCGAGACGGCCTCAGGTTCCGATCGTGTCTGCAAGTAAGCCAGTTTGTCCTTGAGCTGCACCCGAGAATTCGGATCGAGCTCGTCTTTTTTCTTCCAAGCGTTGGTGAAGCACTCCTTAGCTCCGTCCCGGTCGTCGCGGGCCAAGGCTTCAAGCCCTCGCTCGTACCACTGGGCTCCGGAGATCTGCGGATCTGTCGCCAAAACGCCTTCTTGACTGCCGGCCTGGGCAATCTTCGAAGCATCCGAACCGGGCTGATAAAGACCCGATTGGACGCCGTTCTGACGGTCCGATAAACCTCCGGCGGTCGTGACGCGACCAGCCGAGGGATTCATCAAAGGACTGCCAGGGGCCTGTGCCTGCAATGCCAAAGCCGCCTTGGGGTCCATGCCCCGAAGCCGCATCGCTCGCTCGATGTCCATCGAGACTTCGCGTGGCTTGATCATGCTGGATGCAAATTCCGCATCGGCGATTTTCAAGGCCAAGGCCTGATCGATGAATCGCTTCGCGTTGACCAATTCCCCTTTCTGGAGAGCTAATTTCGCTTGCGATGCTAACGCAAGACATTGCTCTTTGGGATTTGGAGCGGTACTTGCCGGCGGTATTGCTTGCACCGTATTTCCCGCAGCGGGTGGAACACCCAATGCCGGAAGAGTACTCGGTGGTAGCGTGCTCGGCGGCAACGGTGGCAAGAGCCCTTGCTGTGCGCTGACTCGCTCAGACGTGGTCGAGATAGCAACTGTTGCTGCAACACTCGGCCAGGTTGCCGCACAAGCCACGGTCAAGAGCCGAAACGTTCTGAGGGGATTTAGAGATTTCAACGCGACACTCCTTTATCGCTCCAAAGGGATACCCAACACGTTGTCGGGAATACTATTCTTGACTCGGAATTCGCAAGCTCAAGTTTTAGCTAGAAAGCAAATTTACTCGAAATGGTAAAATAGGAACTTTCGGAACGCTTTACCTAGCTTGCGTATCTTAACCCGCTTTGCAAAAGCAAGGATTTTCAACGCAGAATTGTGCCACCGACGGTCTGTTGAGGACCAGGCTGACTAGCACGAATCGATACCGGTGGATTGCCGGTCAAAGGAAACGGAACCAAAGGAGAATTGGAATTCGGAACCGACGCGATA
>Ga0082207_1000201_pt1 | contig 34697 bp, 33 predicted proteins | sample LakMenEpi10Aug09_FD_71540 | JGI IMG/M metagenome (GOLD analysis project Ga0082207, IMG submission 71540)
AGTTAACCTTGAGCCAACCATCGGACAAGAAATTAGGAAAAAACGTCCTGTTGTTGTTATTAGTTCAGATTTATATAGTCCGATTGCTTTAAGAATTGTGATTCCATTAACAACTTAGTATTGATTATTCGATAGACAATTAAATAGTGCGATCGCCATCATCTTGTTGATTAAACCTTAAAACCGCGACATTTTGGCTTTTAAAAATGCGATCGCCGTTACCTTGTCGATGATGGAGCGAAGCGAACGCTTACAATAGAGGGCAACCTTTATTGCTATTCTTAGCTTATGCCCACTCTATCAAGCTTCTTTAGTATGGGAATGGCTTGATCTGCACCAATCTGAACTATTGGAGAACTGGGAAAATGCGCGTCAAAGAAAACCTCTTAACAGAATCGATCCCCTTCCCTAAAAAGGATATCTTGCTTAATGTTGTCTCTGTGGAATATCTGGATAACTATCAATTAAAGCTAACGTTTAATAATGGAATAGAAGGGATTGTAGATTTAGAACAAGAATTGTATGGAGAAATCTTTGAACCCTTGAAAGCTAAAAGTTTATTTCAAAAGGTATTTGTAACCAGTCGGACTATAGAATGGCCAAACGGAGCAGACTTTGCCCCTGAGTTTTTATTTGAAATTGCTTTTGACAAGCAATCTATTGGTAATATTAAAATTAACCCAAGTTAACTTCTTCAGGCATATAAACTTTATATAAACGCCACAACCCCAGTACAATCAGAATTTGAAGGCTCCAGTGGGCGAAGGCAAACCCCCAGACTAAGCAGATGAGTCCAATTACTCCGGCTAACACGAAGGGAATATCATTAGAGGTTTGTGTATAGATCCAGATAGAACCCAGGGCAAAAGTCAGAAGCATAAGATAGACTGAGGGCATAATCTCCACCTCCTAGGTGAGTTGCGTTGAGTCTTGCTGCAAGTGCAGTGGACTACACTATTCAGGATAGGAGGGAAATATGAAGATTCTGTGAAGAAAAGAAAAATAGTGATAGAAATTCGTTTTTTTTACAAAACTTTATATTATTGAAAATCAATATCTTCTGCAACTTCCGATGCTACAGGTAAACGCACAAAAAAGGTGCTTCCCTGGCCTAATTGACTTTCTGCCCAAATGTGACCCCCATGTTGCTGCACAATACTGCGACAAATAGCTAGTCCCAGTCCAGTCCCTCCTTTCTGGCGGGAGTCGGAGGCGTCCACCTGTTGAAAACGACCAAAAATGGTTTCTAGTTTATCGGTGGGAATTCCCCGTCCTTGGTCTTGGAGGGTAATCAAAACTTCTAAGCAGGAACGGGATAGACTGGAATGGTGGAGTGTGGCATCAAACCAAATGCAACTATCAACATCAGAAAATCTGATCGCATTACTTAATAAATTAGTGAATACTTGAATAATTCGGTCTGGGGCGACCCAAAGATGAACTTCTAGGGGTTTTATTGATAAATTTACACCGGATTTTTCCGCCATTCCGATCATTTCATTATTGGCTTGAACCATTAAATCGGCTAAATTACAGTATTTTTTATCGAGGGTAATTTGCCCGGCTTGCATCCGTTCTAAATCAAGAATATCGTTAATCAAACGGACTAAACGGGTTGTATTGGTAACGGCAATTTCAAACATTCGTTTAGCGCGTTCGGGTTGGGTATCTAATAATCCACTGGCTAATAATCCTAAAGCACCATGAATTGAGGTTAAAGGAGTCCTAAGTTCATGACTGACAACGGAGATAAATTCATCTTTCATTTTTTCCATGGCTTGCCTTTCGGTAATATCTTTAAAGATGACCACAGCCCCAATAATTTCCCCTTGATTTTGAATGGGAGTGCTAACATATTCGACGGGAAAATAAGACCCATTTCGATGCCAAAAAACTTCGTTATCAACATGACGAACTAAACCATTTTTTAGGGTAGAAAAAATTTGGGAACTTTGTTGATTAGTTAATGATTGATAACCAGAATAGACGTTTTTTTTGGGGAGAGTCTCGGACGCAGAAACAGCGATAACTTCTGCGGTGATTTTTTGCCAATTACTCATCAGTAATTCTCGGACAGTGTATCCGGTGATTCTGGCGGCGGCCGGATTAGCAAAAGTGATTTTTCCCTCTTGGTTTAAACCACAAATTCCTTCTCCGGCTGAATCTAAAATTAATTCATTTTGATGACGGAGTTGTTCTAGGGTTTTTTCGATTCTTTTTTGATAACTAATATCCCTAGAAATTGTAGAAATTCCCGTAATATTTCCCAGTTCATCTTTCATCGGAGAAATGGTTAAAGAAACATCAATATGTTGTCCATCTTTGCGAATATGAACGGTTTCATAATGATCAATACTGCCCCCGGATTGAATACTGGCTAAAATTTGAGGAACTTCGCTGGCTCTTTCAGGTAAGGTTAATAAACCAAAGGGAAAGTCTTTAACTTCAGTTTCGGAGTAACCATAAATTTGTTCCGCCCCTTTATTCCAGCTAATAATTTTTCCTTCTAAGGTTTTGCCAATAATTCCATCTTCGGAAGATTCTACAATGGCAGCTAATTGTTTATAAGCATTTTCAGCTTTTTGGTGTTCGGTAATATCTCTCCCCAATATAACTAATCCTTTACGTTCGCCATTGGGATGAAATAAAGGAACTTTAATCAGATCAAAAATTCTGGGGTTGCCATTAACATCGGGAATAATTTCTTGTTGTTGGGAAGGTTGTTGATTTTCCCAAACTTCTTGATCGGATTTTTGAAAATTAATTAAGGCATTTCTATAGAAATTTTTACCATGAATCTGTCCTACTAATTCTACTAATTCAGGATCGGATTTTCCTTGATAATCTAAAGTCTGGATTTGAAATAGTTCTAAGGTTGCTTGATTGGCTTCTAACCAACGTCCTGAAGCGTCTTTAAAGCAGACTAAATCCGGCATGGCATTAATTAAGGTTTTCAACCTTTCTGAACTCTCTCGCAATGCTTCTTCTACCCGTTGTCGTTCTTGCATTTCTTGAATTAATCGTTGATTAATTGCTTGTAGGGAAGCAATCAATTGAGTTTCAGTTTCGGAATTTTGATTAATCATTTAAGCTACGGTTTTGACTAAAGGTATCGATCATGAGTTTAATCATTTGTTCTGAAGTGATGGGTTTTTCCAAGAATCCTTGGCGTCCCAATTGAGCAACTTTTACCCGTTGATTTGGGTTCTTTTGTTGAGTTATAACAATCACAGGAATTGGCGGGGTCTGTTGAGTAAGTTTGGTTAATAAATCGTAGGAGGAATATAAGTCAAAATCTAAAAATACTAGGGGAGAATATTGTTGTTTTTTGGATGATAATTTGAGTTCTGTAATTAATGATAAATCCGTGAGAATTTTGGTTTCAACTCCCAAACTTAAACTCGCTTTTTGTCCAGCTTCAATTAATAATTTATCTTGACTGATTATCCAAACTTGATGGTCGGATTTAATCGAGGTCGGTTGAGGGTTTTGTATTGTGGAAGGGGGAGAATATTGTTCAACTTCTTTTCTAAGTTTAAAGACTAATTCTTGCAATAGGGTAATTTCTGCTAAATTTAAGGTTTGATTTTGACAGAGTTGTTCGATTTCTTTAGCGATAATCGAGCCTCCTCCTAGGCCAAATGTTCCTAAAGATCCGGCAAGTTTATGAGCTTCTTGTTGAGCTTTTTGTTTGATATTTTGATCGGGTTTTCCCTGTTGGTTGGCGAGAGAAAATTCTTCTAAAATGGTAATGCGATCGCAAATTTTGCCTTGATATCTATGCCAAATTTCAACAATAGCTTGATCCAGTTTGTTTTGATCGAGTTCGGGTTTTTTACTGGTTTTTTTAGGTTCAATTTTAGGGTGAGATTGCTGTTTAAGACGATAACCTAAGCCATATACTGTTTCAATCAAATCTGCGTGGGCACCGGCATTTTTAAGTTTATTTCTTAATCCTTTAATATGCGCCCGGACAGTATTTTCCGTTGGTGGGTCTTCAAATGTCCAGAGTTGCTCTAGGATTAGGTCTAAACTAAAAATTTGTTGATGATGTTTGAGAAATAGTTCTAATAATCCATACTCTTTAGGGGTTAAATTGAGGAGCATTTCCCGATACATAACTTCACAGGTTTTCGTATTCAAATGCAGATCTTCCCATTCCAAAAGAATTGAAACCGTGGGTTGACGTCGGCGAAATATAGCCCGAATTCTGGCTAATAATTCCTGCACATCAAAGGGTTTAACCACATAATCATCCGCGCCCGCATCCAAGCCTTTAACTTTATCTTCTTGATGATTGTAAGCGGTTAATAAAATAATCGGATTTGTAATATTTTGCGATCGCAGTTTTTTACATAAATTTATCCCATCTAATTGAGGTAATTCCACCTCTAAAATCATCAAATCGTAGGTCAATTTTTGTGCTTTTTCCCACCCGGCTATGCCATCTGTCACCCTGTCAACAGTATACCCTTGGTGAACTAAAGCCACCACCAAAGTCTCAGCCAGATCCTGATCATCTTCTACCAATAAAACACGCATGGAGGGGACGGAATTTAGGGAAGGGGAAAAGAAAGTTAAATCCAGTCCAAAGTTGATAATTTTTAATTATTAAACTTTGGACAATCTGTTAGGAAAAAAATCCCCTAAGCAACGGATTGAACTTCGGAAATTTCAGGAATTCTTTCGCGCAAACGGCGTTCAATTCCCATTTTTAAGGTCATCGTAGAACTAGGACAAGAACCACAGGCTCCTTGTAGTCGGACTCGAACAATCGGGCCATCGAGTTCAACGATTTCTACATTTCCCCCATCCGACATTAGATAAGGACGGAGTTCATCTAAAACAATCTCTACGTTTTTTTCAGTTAGTGCTAGTGTATCCATAATTTACCTTGATTTGAGAGTACAGAAATCGAGTTGGGATAGTTTCATCCTAACGTTATTTTTGGATCAATTCATCCCCCTTTAGGCGTCACTGATTGCGATTAAACCGCAACGGGCTCAAGAAGTTTGACTTGGGAATAGTTAAACTCCGTGATCATCACTTTATCGGCTTCTTTAGAATGAACTACTTGGTGAGTCATAATGTAATAGTTGCCAAATTTTTCAAAGGTATCTTCAAACTCAAGTTCTTTAATAATTTCTTGAGTTTGAGGGTTACGGAATACCGCATCATAACGGGCTGCTGCGTAACCTTTTCCGGTGTCCAAACTTTCATGGGTATTAATCACAAATGCCATCCGACCCATGACGCGGCTAACCCGAGAAATTTGATCGCCACGCACGGAATAATTTGATCCCATGGCATCACCTTCGACTAGGATTTGTAAAGCCCCGGTATCGTCAATTTCTCCTAAACTAAATTTATTTTTTCCATGGGCTTGTTCAAAAGAACTGCGTTTACGGTGGGTAACTACATCCCGCAGTTGGGTATAGACGCTTTGCTTGACTTCTTCGTCAGCAATTTGGCTAACTTCCACCGTCAAGTCTGGGTTAATTTGAATCTGTCCGGTGTAGACTTCATCCCCCTGTTTAAGTTCAATCTCAGCCTGATAACCGGGGAAGTTAGAGTCCCAGGTATAACGATTTTCATAGGCATTCCGAAATAAATCTAAAGCGTTTTTTGATTCGGTCATAAAATAGCTAGGGATGAACAGCACTATAATCTCTATTATAGAATATTAAGGGGTTCCTGAGTTCAGTCTCGAAAAAAATAGACTAAACTTAAGGATTAGAGATTAAAACTCACCTATTTTTATTGGCAATAATTATGTCTAAACGTCCAATTTATCTGGATTGTAACGCTACAACCCCCGTTGATCCCTTGGTTTTAGAAGCAATGTCACCCTATTTTACGGAATATTTTGGTAATGCCGCCAGTATTAATCATATTTATGGGTGGGAGGCTGAAGCCGCTGTTAAACAGGCTAGAGAAATTATTGCTAATGGAATTAACTGCTCTCCCGAAGAAATTATTTTCACCAGTGGAGCTACGGAATCTAATAATTTAGCCTTAAAAGGAGTAGCTGAAGCCTATTTTAATAAAGGTAGACATATTATTACTGTCATAACCGAACATAATGCTGTTCTTGATCCTTGTCATTATTTAGAATCTTTGGGGTTTGAAGTTACTTATCTGGGGGTAAAATCCGATGGACTGATTGATTTATCTGACCTAAAAATAGCCCTGCGTCCCGATACTATTTTAGTTTCGATTATGGCAGCTAATAATGAAATTGGAGTGCTGCAACCCTTAGCTGAAATTGGAGAACTTTGTCATAATCATGAGGTTTTATTTCATACTGATGCCGCCCAAGCTATTGGTAAAATCCCTCTGGATGTTCAGCAATTAAATATTGATTTAATTTCTTTAACCGCCCATAAAATTTATGGCCCTAAAGGAATCGGAGTATTATATGTACGGCGGAGAAATCCTAGGGTGAAATTAGCACCTCAACTTCATGGTGGGGGCCATGAACGTGGAATGCGTTCAGGAACTTTATGTACCCCCCAAATTGTCGGATTTGCTAAAGCAATTGAAATTGCCTTATCCCAAAGGTTAATTGAAACTCAAAGGTTAATTCAACTCAGAGAAAACCTCTGGAATAAATTATCAACCCTAGAAGGAATTTATTTGAATGGTCATCCAACCCAACGGTTAGCTGGAAATTTAAACATTAGTATTGACGGCGTTGATGGTCAAGCATTACTATTAGGATTACAAACTATGATGGCGGTATCTTCTGGTTCTGCTTGTACCTCGACAAAAATTGAACCCTCCCACGTTTTAAAAGCATTGGGTCATTCGGATAATTTAGCCTATGCTTCGATTCGTTTTGGTTTGGGTCGATTCACTACAGAATCAGAAATTAACCAAGTAGCAGAGCATACGATAAACACTATTCAAGCCTTGAGAAAAGTCGCATCTCGCTCAACAAATATTTCAATTTTGCCTAATTAGAATTCTGTTTTTCCAGCCAACTTAAAACATCTTCCTCCGAGTGTAAATCATAGGTTAGACCACTTTTGGGATCATAAATATGCCATTGGGCGGAACCTAACAAATTAGAACTTTTCCAAACATAAGGTTCTGATTTTGTTGAGAGATTAGAGAATTGAATGGGTTGATTTAAAATCAGCCAAAGGGTTCGGAATAAATGAAATCTTTTTGTTGAATTAGGATCGGAAAAATCGAGTTTAAAACAGTCCTCGATATGGTTAAGTGTTTGTTGCTCTGATAAATTTTTGGCACAAAAAATTACCCAACAATGCCATATTTTACCTTGATAAAATCCCGATATTCCCTGTTCATTTGAAGGAAATAAAACCGTATCAGGAATTAATTCTAATTTGCGATAAATTTCCCATTGAGTTTTCATAATAAACACTCCTTTTTAAAAAAGTTTAGGTGCTACAAAAGACCCTGAATTTTTGAGTCGGAGTATCAAGTCTTTTATAGCAGGGAACAGCCCCCCAAACCCCCCGTGCACAGGGGGCTAGGGGGGGAGGGAACAGGGGGGAAATACTTCACCGTCTGGGTTTTAAGATCCGTCTGGTGTCTTAATGTATTTATTGTTACAGAAATTTCTGAACTTATCAAGGAAATGTCAAGGTTTCTTGAATAATTCTGGGCTACCGACTGCTACCGGGAAGGTAACCTCCCTCCTCAAACACTGGTATCGTCACTGGATTACTGGATTGTCACTGGATTGTCACTTTTTAGATTTATCCCCAAGTTTAGATAAAAATGGCTTTAAATAATCCTGAAGCTTTGGCATTTCAAAAATGCGATCGCACTATTTTAGTAGAGGATGTGTAATTAATTTTGTTTAGGTACTTATAAGCTATTGTCCCTAAATCAATAGGACAACCCAAAATATCCTCTTACCACCGAACCTGGTTTCTTCGTGTAAAATTGTAAAATCACCCTTTCTCCCTATGATTAACCTTCTATGAAAAGCGCATTTTTAGACCGTCTGCATAGTCCTGAACGTCCCGTTATCGTGTTTGATGGGGGAATGGGAACTAACCTACAAACCCAAAATCTCACCGCCGAAGACTTTGGCGGGAAAGACTACGAAGGTTGTAATGAATATTTAATATATACCAAACCCGAAGCCGTTGCTAATGTTCATCGAGGCTTTTTAGAAGCGGGTGCAGATGTTATTGAAACCGATACTTTTGGCGCCACTTCTATTGTTTTAGCTGAATATGATTTAGCTGATAAAGCTTATGATTTAAACAAAACCGCCGCCGAATTAGCTAAAGGTTTAACAGCAGAATATTCTACACCAGAAAAACCCCGATTTGTTGCGGGTTCAATTGGGCCAGGAACAAAATTACCTACCCTCGGACATATTGATTTTGACACCTTACATCATGCTTTTGCAGAACAAGCGGAGGGATTATTTGATGGAGGTGTGGATTTATTCATCGTTGAAACTTGCCAAGATGTGCTGCAAATTAAAGCCGCATTAAACGGAATTGAAGACGTTTTTACTAAAAAAGGAGAACGTCGTCCGATTATGGTTTCCGTCACAATGGAAGCCTTTGGAACCATGTTAGTCGGGTCAGAAATGAGCGCGGCATTAACAATTTTAGCCCCCTATAATATTGATATTTTAGGTTTGAATTGTGCCACTGGCCCCGATTTAATGAAAGAACATATTCGTTATTTATCGGAAAATTCCCCGTTTATTGTTTCCTGTATTCCTAATGCTGGTTTACCGGAAAATGTTGGTGGAAAAGCCCATTATAAACTTACGCCACTTGAACTAAAAATGGCGTTAATGCACTTCGTTGAAGATTTGGGAGTTCAGGTGATTGGCGGCTGTTGTGGAACCCGTTATGAGCATATTCAAGCCTTAGCTGAAATTTCTCAAACCCTGAAACCCAAACAACGGGAACCGCAATTTATTCCCTCGGCGGCTTCAATTTATAGTCCCCAAAGTTATGAACAAGAAAACTCGTTTTTAATTATTGGTGAACGTCTCAATGCTAGTGGGTCTAAAAAATGCCGAGATTTACTTAATTTAGAAGACTGGGATGGGTTAGTTTCCTTAGCAAAATCTCAGATAAAAGAAGGGGCGCAAATTTTAGATGTTAACGTCGATTATGTTGGGCGAGATGGCGTAAGAGATATGAAAGAATTAGTCTCTCGCGTTGTGACTAATGTTAATTTACCCTTGATGTTAGACTCGACAGAATGGCAAAAAATGGAAGCGGGGTTAAAGGTATCTGGGGGAAAATGTTTACTCAATTCTACTAACTATGAAGATGGGGAAGAACGCTTTTATAAAGTGTTAGAAATTGCTAAAAAATATGGTGCTGCTATTGTGGTGGGAACCATCGATGAGGAAGGAATGGGAAGAACCGCCGAGAAGAAATTTGAAATTGCTCAACGGGCTTATAATGCGGCCGTTAATTATGGTATTCCTGCTTATGAAATCTTTTTTGACCCCTTAGCATTACCGATTTCTACGGGTATTGAAGAAGACCGAAATAATGGCAAAGCCACGATAGATTCTATTCGTCAAATTCGTCAAGAATTGCCCGGATGTCATATTGTTTTAGGGGTTTCTAATATTTCCTTTGGTTTAAATCCGGTGGCGCGGCAAGTCTTAAATTCGGTGTTTCTGCATGAAGCTATGCAAGTGGGGTTAGATGCGGCTATTGTTAGCGCCAATAAGATTTTACCCTTGGCAAAAATTGACCCCGAACATCAAGAAGTTTGTCGCAAATTAATTTATGACCAGCGAGGATTTGATGGGGATGTTTGTGTTTATGACCCATTAGGAGAACTGACCAATTTATTTCAGGGTAAAACCACAAAACGAGATCGTTCTGGAGATATTAACCTTCCGATAGAAGAACGTTTAAAACGTCATATTATTGATGGAGAAAGAATTGGATTAGATGATGCTTTAGCCGCAGGTTTAAAACAATATCCTCCCCTAGAGATTATTAATAATATTCTTTTGGATGGGATGAAAGTGGTGGGAGAATTGTTCGGGTCTGGACAAATGCAGTTACCTTTTGTATTACAATCAGCCCAAACTATGAAAGCCGCCGTTGCCTATTTGGAACCGTATATGGAGAAGTCAGAAACGGGGAATAATGGCAAAGGAATGTTTTTAATTGCTACCGTTAAAGGGGATGTGCATGATATTGGTAAAAATTTAGTTGATATTATTTTATCAAATAATGGCTATCGGGTGCTTAATTTAGGGATTAAACAACCCGTGGAAAATATTATCAATGCTTACAAAGAACATGGCGCGGACTGTATTGCCATGAGTGGATTATTAGTTAAATCCACTGCTTTTATGAAGGAAAATTTGGAAGCATTCAACAAAGAAGGTATTACAGTTCCGGTGATTTTAGGCGGTGCAGCATTAACTCCGAAATTTGTCTATGAAGATTGTCAAAATGCCTATCAAGGTCAAGTTATTTATGGCAAAGATGCTTTTTCTGACTTGAATTTTATGGATAAATTAATGCTTGCAAAAATAGCGGGAAAATGGGATGATTCCCAGGGATTTTTAGGGGAATATGCAGAAGTCAAGAAAATTAAAGTTAAGTCAGAAACAGTTAAAAATGCTTCAGAAAATCCTGAAGAAATTGTGATTGATACCAGACCTTCTGAAGCCGTTGATGTTAATATTGAACGTCCCACCCCTCCTTTTTGGGGAACGAAAATTTTACAACCGCAAGATATTCCTATAGAGGATATTTGGTGGTATTTAGATATACAAGCGTTAGTTGTAGGTCAATGGCAATTTCGCAAACCCAGGGAACAATCAAAGGAAGAATATAATCAATTTTTAGCTGAAAAAGTCTATCCGGTTTTAGACGAATGGAAAATCAAGATTTTAGCGGAAAATTTATTACATCCTACGGTGATTTATGGATATTTCCCCTGTCAGTCGGAGGGAAATTCGCTATTAATTTTTGACCCAGAAAATTATCAAAAACAGGTTGCCCGATTTGAATTTCCTCGACAAAAATCAGGAAAACGCTTGTGTATTGCGGACTTTTTTGCCTCTAAAGAAAGTGGCAAAATTGATGTTTTCCCGATGCAAGCGGTAACTGTTGGAGAAATTGCTACGGAATACGCGCAAAAATTGTTTGCTGAGAATGACTATAAGAATTATTTGTATTTCCATGGAATGGCGGTGCAAACGGCTGAAGCGTTGGCAGAATGGACTCATGCAAAAATTCGTCGGGAGTTAGGATTTGGAAATGAAGAACCGGATAATGTGCGGGATGTTTTAGCCCAACGTCATCGGGGTTCTCGCTATAGTTTTGGATATCCGGCTTGTCCGAATATTCAAGACCAATATAAGCAGGTGGAGTTATTACAAACTGACCGAATTAAGATGTATATGGATGAAAGTGAACAGATTTATCCAGAACAGTCTACAACGGCTTTTATTACCTATCATCCTGTTTCTAAATATTTCAATCTTTAACCCCATCTTTCATTTTTACTAACCCATTATGGGTTAGATGTGTTAAGATGAGTGTAGAGTGTCCCTGAGAAGGTAGATTTATTTTTAAGTTCTACCTTTTCGGAGTATTCATTTGACCATCAATTTACAATATCTTTCGCCCTTTTTGGAGGCAAAAAAAGATTCCTTATGAAAACCACAGTAATTGATGTAACTGGACTCAGCGACAAGCAAATTGCTCTTGTCGAAGAAATTGTAACAGCACTTCGGTCTGTTCCTGACAATCAACAAATTAATCAAGGAGGTAATGATAACTTAAGCGTAACTCCAGAAGATGATGAACTCAGGCAACTTCATGCAGAATTTAGTTGGCTGATTGCTGATATTGGCGTTAAAGAACCCATCAGCAGAGCAAAAATATATGACACAGGATAAAATGCAAAAAAGCTTCCTAGATACAAATATATTGGTCTATTCTGTAAATACAGAAAGTGGTGATAAACACAAAGCATCATTAAAAATTTTAAGACCCAGTGAACAGGAAGTATTGTGCGTTTCCGATCAAATTCTTGCAGAATTTTATTCTGTTATGACCAGTAGTAGCCAAGTCAAGAAACCTATTACACCAGTAGAAACAATATGGAGAATAAAAAGACTGATTCAAATGCCTAATATCCAACTATTACCAAAACCATCAAACTTGACTAATAGTTTGCTGGTTTTGTTGGAAAATCATCCGGTAACTGGTGCAACCGTTTTTGATGTTATGCACGTTGCTACAATGATGTCACACGGAATCAGGCGAATATATACTTTTAATGTTGATGATTTTGCTTGGTGTAGAGACATGGATATTGAAGTGATTGTCCCAGAGTAACTAATGTATTCCTGATGACTAGGTTGAACCTAGTCATCAGACGACGATGCTCTGCCTCATCGTTATATTGAAAAACTAGAGATGGAATTTCACTCGTCTAAAGGGGGTGTTGTATCCTTAATTTTTTGACCTTGTTTTTCTTCAATAATTTGTTTAAATCTTTCAATTTGCTCTTGTTTTTCCTGCTGATTTTTAGCAGGATAGAATGTTAAATCTTGGGCATAGGGTTTCCGACGGCGGAATAACACGCGCAACGCTTCAACATCTTCCTCGCCACGATGTTCTAAAGCATAAGCTTTGAGTTCAGCATTGGTCATTTTTTCAAAATCTGATATCATAAAAACTCCCAAATTCCAGTGCTTAAAACAATAATTTCTATGTCCTCACCTGCTAGAATATAAACTTCTCCAGTTTGGGATTATGACATAAATACTATACTAAAGATTAAGCCCTGAAGGGCTTACTACGGGTTTAGTTTTTTAGGCGTTTTCCTTCTCCTTGAATGCGTAAATATTCGCCAAATAATGCTAAGAATCCAGATGCTAAAATTAGGATTACACTGAGGGCATTAATATCGGGTTTGACTCCAGTTCTAATTCGACTAAATATTTCCATTGGTAAGGTATTTGCCCCACTTCCGGCGGTGAAACTGGCGATTAAAAAATCATCCATACTTAATACAAAAGCTAGTAAACAACCTGATATAATTCCGGGCATTAATTGGGGTAATAAGACTTGAATAAAAGCCTCTATGGGTGTTGCTCCGAGATCTAAGGCGGCTTCTTCTAAATGGGGGTCTAAATCGGCTAAACGGGTGGAAACAACTAAGGCAACGTAGGCTAAACAAAAGACAACATGGGCGGATACAATTGTCCATAAACTGAGGGGAATGGCAACGGCGGCTAAAAATACTAGGGTTGCCACCGCCATGGCAATATCAGGAATAATTAATGGTAAATAGGACGCTCCTTGATATAATCCTTTTCCTGGGAAATGATAACGGGCTAATCCTACGGCCATTAATGTACCAATAATCGCGGCAATTCCTACCGCACAAATTCCCACGATTAAACTATTATTTAAAGCGGTTAAAATTCTGGTATCTTGGAATAATTTGACATACCATTCTAATGTAAATCCTTCCCAGCCTGCACTATATCGAGATTTATTAAAACTAAAAAATGTTAATACAAAAATCGGCAGGTACATATAAAAAAACATCAAACAGACAAAAACTACCTGCCAAGAAATTCTAAACTTTGGTTTAGCAGCCATATCAAGGATCTCCTCTGGTTGTTGTTGGATTTCTTCCATAAATTTTTCCTAATTTATTTTAATTAACGAGACGGTTTAGGATCTCCATATTTAATTAAAAGTGCGATCGCAATACTCACCCCCAAAATTAATACCATACTCAAGGCTGAACCAAAACCCCAATTTTGAGTCGAGCCTAAAAATTGGTTATAAATTAATCGAGAAACCGTCATACTTGAGGCTCCTCCTAATAGTTCAGGATCGACAAAATCCCCCATTGAACTAATAAAAACTAGCAGAGATCCGGCGGCAATTCCGGGCAATGTTTGGGGGACGGTGACTTTCCAAAATGTTTCTACAGGTCTCGCTCCTAGGTCGGCGGAGGCTTCTAATAATCGTCGATCTAATTTTTCTAAAGACGCATATAAAACCGTGACCATATAGGGTAAATAACTATAGGCCATGCCAATTAAAACCGCCGGAGTTCGATTTAATAGTTCTAAGGCGGGTAATCCAATTAATCCTAAAACGGAGTTTAATACTCCGGTTGGTCTTAATATAGTAATCCAAGCATAGGTTCTTAATAAAGAAGATGTCCACAGGGGTAAAATAAAGGCTAATAGTATTATATTTCGCCACTGTTTCGGGGCTAATTGAGCAATCCAATAGGCGACGGGAAATCCGAGAAGTAAACAAATTGTGGTAGTCCCAAAGGCATAAAATAGCGATCGCCAAATCACTAATAAATTAATCGGTTCAAATACTCTTAAATAATTATAAATGCCATTGGGAATTACCAAATCCCCAGGGCGAATATCCTTAACTAAACTGAGTTGAAAAATCAATAAAGTTGGTAGGATTAATAAGAGTAATAACCATAAACCCGACGGCCCTAATAATGCCAGTGGGCCAATTAATTGAGAACCCAGTTGTCGCCAGCCTTTTTTAATCGGGGGTGGAGAAGAAGTTATCGGAGTTTTTGTTGAAATAGTCATAGATCAGGGAATTACGAATTACGAATTAAGAATGAGGAAAAAAATCATTTTTCTCTGAGAGTTTGACCCTGGTTGAATATTCTAATTACCTTAACAATTGCTATAGATTAGTTAAGGGTTAGCAGTTAACAATTAACTGGTTAGCCGTGTCCAATACCGTTCATAAATTTCATTGGCTTCACCCAAATCATGAATCATTTCACTGCGAGCTAGGATTGATTCTGGAGGAAATAAAGTTGGATCATTTCTCAAAACATCGGGTAATTTTTCATAAGCTAATCTCGAAGGAGTGGCAAATTTTAACCGATCTACTAAGGTGGCGGCGACATCGGGTCGCAACATAAAATCAATCCATTTATAGGCACCTTCGGGGTTAGGAGCACTTTTAGGAATGACCATTGTATCAATCCATACAGATGATCCACTATCAGGAGTAATATATCTTAAATCCTCATTTTCCTCCCGAATTTCCGCCGCATCGGAGGAATAACACATTGCTATTGATAAATCCCCGACAATCATTTGAGGTCGCCAAGAATCCGTGGTAAAAGAAGCGATTTTTGGTCGTAATTCTACTAATTTCTCATAGGCTTGTCGAATTTGATTGGGGTCAGTAGAATTATAGGAATAGCCTAACATAATTAACGCTGCTCCCATGACTTCCCGCACATCATTAAGTAACGTGAACCGCTTTGATAACTTATCTTTATTTTCCCATAAATAACTCCAATCTTTCGGGAGAGTTTCTAATTTATTCGGGTTATAAATTAACCCCGTTGTTCCCCAACTAATTGGCACACTATGAAGACCGCCCGGATCATAAATCGGGTTTTGAAATTGGGGAAATAAATCCTCTAATCCCACTAATAAAGAGTGATCGAGTTGCGCCAATAACCCTATTTGGATCATTTTTTCTACCATATATCCCGAAGGATAGATGACACTATAAGCACCTGCTCCTCCGGCTTGGAGTCGGGCTAACATGGCTTCATTAGAATCGAAGACATCCGCCACAACTTTTAACCCAGTTTCCTCTCTAAAATGATCTAACAAATCTTGATCCGTGTAGCCAGACCAAGTGTAAATGTACAGAGTATCGGAGGAAATCTGAGTGTTTGGGGTGGTTTTGACCTCAGCTAATGTCCAACCACAGCTTGATAGGGACGATGCTACCATCGCAGTAACGGAAGTTTGCAAAAACTGACGTCGTGTTTGAGCAACCCTAAAATTCCGATGTTTTTGTGGATAAGTCGGAGACACTGTTTTTTCTCAGTGGAAGTTTAACAAATTCAACAATTGATGTAATTTTCCCATAGGATAGGGAAAAAATGTACATCAATTGAGAATAATATCCCGCAACTGGGCTAACTCATACAACCAAATTAACTGAGCTTCTGAATTTGATCTAGGAAATAAAACCTAGACTTGAGCTTCAGAAACCCGTTTTCTCAAAAGACTGAGTTTCTCAGTTATGGCGTCACACTTGATAGTTGACGTAGACTTTCTACTTGTTGTTCTTTGAGTTGCTGTTCAATTTGATCCTTAACAATTTGGCGGTATTCATAGAAATGTTCTACCTGTCCACAAACCACTAAATAATGATCTAAAACCCTGGGTTTGTGTCGTAAAATATTCCATAAATATCGCCAAAACGTCGAGCGAGTTTCCCGCACAACCCCTTGATACCAACATAAAATAAAGAGCGCTCGCATTGTTTTCATATCCACTAATTTCCGTCCGATAGAATTAGTTTTTGGCTCTCCAATCATCATAAAATGACGGTAAGTGCGATCCAAATATCGTTGAGGATCATATAATTCATAAAATCCATTGACATATTCTAGGGCGATTTCTTCAATTGGTCGAGTGGGCAGAAAATTCATTAAGGTAGTTTGATTCGCATTCCCAGTTTCCTTAATTAATCGTCCTTCTTTTTCTAAACGATGCCAAAGGGCGGTATTAGGTAAAACCTGCAACATACTAAACATAGCAATGGGAATGGTGGTTTTTTCCACAAACCGGACAATTCGATCGCCCGCCCCGGTTTCTTCCCCATCAAAACCAATAATAAATCCCGCCATCACCCGTAACCCAGATCGGATAATTTTTTCCACGGAATCACTCAAAGATCCGCGAGTATTTTGGAATTTTTTAGTTAAATTTAAGCTATCTTCATCGGGAGTTTCAATTCCCAAAAAGACAGCCCGAAAATTACACTCAACCATCAAATCCATTAATTCTTGATCCTGGGCTAAATCAATGGAAGCCTCCGTGGTTAAACGGAAAGGATAATTATTATCCTTCATCCAAACTTTTAATTCATGCAGCAATAACTTAACGTTGCGTTTATTGCCGATAAAATTATCATCCACTAAGAAAACACCCTGACTAAAATTTAACTCTTTTAACCGATCCAATTCTGCTAAAAGTTGAGCCGGAGTTTTAGTTCGAGATTTCCGTCCATATAATACAATAATATCGCAAAACTCACACTGAAACGGACAGCCGCGGGAGTATTGCAAAGAAATCATATCGTATGCTTCTTTCTCCAATAAATCAAAGCGAGGGATAGGAGATGTCGTAACATCGGGTTTGTCTCCTTCTATGCGAAAAACCCCTTTTTCATCCCCTCTTTCAATCGCTTCTACTAATAACGGTAAAGTAATTTCTCCTTCATCTAAAACCAAATAATCCGCCCCGGCAATTTCTGCCGATTCGGGTGTGGATGTGGGATAGGGGCCCCCTACAGCCACTTTTTTACCCCGTCGTTTTGCCTCGCGAATTTGCTCCAAAAAATCATCTTTTTGGACAATCATGGCCGAAACCATCACCAATTCTGCCCAATTCCATTCGGCTTCGGTGATCTCTCGAACATTACGGTCTACTAATTTAAACTCCCATTTTTGGGGTAAAATAGCCGCTACCGTAATTAAACCTAAAGGCGGAAGTAAGGCTTTTCGGTTGACTAAGGCAAGGGCTTTTTCAAATGACCAGAAACTTTGGGGGAAAATGGGATAAATTAAAAGAACACGCATTATAATTAACCCTGTAAAAGATCAGACTCCTAAGTTTAAAAACTCTATGAAAATCATTGATTTTCCTATAGTTTTGCCACTTCTTCAGCAAGAGTATCTACAGTATAACGAATTTGTTCTTCACTGTGGTTACAAGTAATAAAAAATCGCAAACGCGCCGCGTTTTTAGGCACTGAGGGATAAAACATAAAAGGTACATTAATTCCCCGCTTGAACAAATTTTGAGAGAGTTGTACTGATTTCCAAGAATCTCCAACAATAATAGGAATCACGGGAGAATCTTGACTTAACCCGGTATTTAAGCCTTGATCTTTCGCTAAAGTTAAAAATAATTTAGCTCTTTGATGTAACTTTTCTACCCGTTGAGGTTCATTTTTTAATACCTGAATTGCCGCGATCACAGAAGCCGCATTAGGTGGAGAAATTCCCACACTAAAAACAAATCCGGGGGCGGTATATTTCAGATATTCAACTAATGATTTAGATCCGGCAATATATCCTCCACAACTGGCAAAGGATTTGCTTAAAGTTCCCATCCATAAATCTACATCATGGGGATTAATTTCAAAATGTTCTCCAATTCCCCGACCGTGTTTTCCTAATACCCCTATAGAGTGGGCTTCATCCACCATTAAAAAGGCTTTATGATGTTTTTTAATCTGAATAAATTCGGGTAAATTGGGAATATCTCCATCGGTACTATAGACCCCTTCGACAATAATTAAAACCCGTTGATAACGAGGGCGCCGTTCTCGTAATATTTGATCTAAAGCTTGCCAATTATTATGGGGAAAGGCGATCGCCGTAGCCCCAGATAATAAAGCTCCTTGCAATAAACTATTATGACTCAGGGCATCATGTAAAATCAGATCATGTTGTCCGAATAAATGCCCCACGGTGGTCACATTAGTCGCATGACCGCCAACAAAAACAATACTATCTTCTACCCCAACAAAATCAGCGATCGCCCGTTCTAATTCTTGGTGAATTACCTTTTCACCCGATAATAAACGACTGGCACAGGCTGAGGTTCCATAGCGATCAATTGCCTCTTTTACAAACTGAGAAATAATCGGATCACCACACATTCCTAAATAATTATAGGTGGCATAATTAATATAGTCTTGACCGCGAATTCTAGCCCGATCATTGGCAATTCCCTCCTGGGGTGTAAAAAAGGGATTTCCTAATCCTAAATCTGCCAATTCTTGCTGTTGTTGTTTCAGATGTAGATATTCAGGAAAGTATTCAATTTGATAATATTCGGCTGGAATTTCAGGCAGAGGGGCAGATTTCGCTTTTTTTTCCAGTAATTCTGCGAGAAGCGATCGCTTTTCTTGACAAGATAACTGACTAACAGAAGGTAATAAACTAATCATTGATTTCTTCCTGTTCTGATAATAAAATATTTAATAACGTATCGACATCCGTATCCGACAATTGATCTAAATGTTGTAAAAGATGTTCCGCATCTTTCGGGGAAATCCCGTTTTGATATTGGGTAATATCCAAGGTGTTGTGATCGGCTAAATATTTAGCCAAAGTACAAATATTGGGATAATCCCATAACAGGGTGGGGGGAAGTCGGCGTCCCAAAATCGTTTCCAAGTCTCCAGAGAGGTTAATTGCTTCAATAGAGTTGAGGCCATAATTAGTAAAATCCTCCTCTAAATCAATCTCTAAAGCTTCTAACTCTAACCGTTCCGCGAGTTGACTGACTAACCACCCCTCAATTGTGGCGACAGACTCGAAAGACTCAATGCCCTTCACCAATGATTCTGGATGATGCACCGTTACCGATGGTTGTTGGGGTTTTGTCCCATTCATAGACGCATTTAACACTTGCATGAATCACTCCTCCATCACCCTAAAACTTTAGCATCCCAAGATAGCAGAATCCTGTTTTACTTACCAATTCCCCATTCGTAATTCGTAATTCGTAATTTGTAATTCCCTATTCCCCCAATTTGCCCGCTATAAAACTAGCACGACAGGCATGGCGTTGAATTTTACCACTGGAGGTTTTAGGTAAAGTTCCGGGTTTTAGTAACACCGTTTTATAAACCTGTAAATCATGGTTTTGAGACACGGAGCGACGGATGGACTGAAGAATCACCTGTTCAGGGGAGGTTTTGGCAGAACCGTTATGATTATCCCAGGTGCGGATTTGTTGCCAATATTGACGTTCTACTTCCACTGCAACGACTAACCGTTCTTCCCCCTTGATATCAATAGAAAATCCCGCAACTCCACTGGGTCTAATTAGGGGGTGACTTTGTTCAACTGTCCATTCAATATCTTGGGGATAATGATTCCGACCATTAATAATAATAATATCTTTAATTCTTCCGGTAATAAATAGTTCTTGATCGTCTAAAAATCCCAAATCCTCTGTCCTTAAAAACGGCCCTTCTCCCGTTGTTAAGTAGGCGTTAAACAGAGTTTCTGTTTCTTGATGTTTATTCCAATATCCCTGTCCCACACTCGGCCCAGAAACCCAAATTTCGCCGACTTTTCCCGGTTCACAAATATTCAAGGTTTCAGGATTAATAACTAATACCTTTTGATCTGATAAACACTGACCGCAACCGACTAATATTTTGGTATTGGCTGTTAAATTAGTAGTCACTTCATCAACTTCTACAATCTGATGATTTTCTAAAGCAATACCATCAACGGTTTTAAAAATTGGTGATGCTGTTTTTAAACCTCCCGTAATAATTAAAGTTGCTTCAGCCATACCATAACAGGGATAAAAAGCCTTTCGCCTAAATCCGTAGGGGGCAAAAGTTTGAATAAATTTTTCTATAACTTCGTGATAAATGGGTTCAGCCCCATTAAATGCAACTTCCCAACTACTTAAATCTAAATTTTCTAATTTTTGGGATGAATTTATCCCCCCATTTCTTAATACTTTTCTTACACATAAATCATAAGCAAAATTCGGCCCCCCACTGGTTGTTCCCCGATATTTGGAAATAGTTTGTAACCAGCGTAAGGGATTTTGAACAAACATTAAAGGAGACATTAAAACCACCGGAAATCCCCCGAATAAAGGTTCTAAAACCCCACCAATTAATCCCATATCATGATAAGGAGGCAACCAAATTACCCCCGTACTTTCCGGGGAATGACCAAAACAATCATAAATTGCTGTTAAATTATGTAATAGATTTTGATGGGAAATCATTACCCCTTTAGGGGTAGCAGTAGAACCGGAAGTATATTGTAAAAAGGCAAGAGTTTGACGATTAATAACTGGAGGTTGCCAAGTCTTTCCAATTTCACTATCTAAGATATCTGTTGCAAACCAATTCAACGGCGCAATATCAGACATAGTTGGAAAAAATCGCTGTAAACCCGATAATGTAGCTTCAGTAGTTAAGGCAACCGTGGCATTTGTATCAGTAATAATCGCTTGTAAACGAGGCAAAGATCGATCGGGTCGAGGGGGATAGGCGGGAACGGCAATCACTCCGGCATATAAACAACCGAAAAATGCGCTAATATAATCTAACCCCGGTTGATATAGTAATAAAACTCGATCTTGAGGTTGACAAATAGCTTGTAATTTACTCGCAATAGTTTGAGCTTTTTGGTTTAATTGTTGATAAGTTAATGTAACCGTTTCCGATTCTCCATCAACTAAAAATGTATAAGCAATCTGATTCGGTTGCTGGATTGCCCGATGTTGTAAAAGTTCAATTAAAGTGGTGGCTTTTAAAAAATCAAATGAATCAGTCATGAAAAAAAATAGGTAATGTTTTGTGATCTATCCTATCATTTATAGGGTTTTTTTCCCTCCATCCGTAGTTCGTCATTATTCAAGAATTAAGGATTTTCTTAACTCTTAAATCTTGAATGAATGAGCGATTGTTGATCACGGATCATGGGTTACGGACAGGGACATTTTGCCTCTAGGGTGAGGTAATACTGTCCTTCTGGGCAGCAAAGATTTGTTCTAAGCGAACATCCCATTTCCGTTGATTCGTGTAGCCATCTTGAACAAAGGGAGATATTGTAATTAATTTGAGAAACAGTTCATTAATAATCGACAGAGGGAAGCGTAAAGGACGCATAATATCTAAGAATAAAACGACTCTCACGCCATCGGTTTCGTTCCAAGCTTCATGGGGAAAAGAATCATCAAAAATCATACATTTTCCTTCTTGCCAATGGCGGGTTTCTTCTCCGACTCGAATTCGGCATTTTTCGCGGGGTTCAGGGATTTTTAATCCTAATAAACAACGAATCACTCCTTTATAGGGCCCTCGATGTTCAGGAATATGTTTTCCAGGTAACAAAATTGAAAAAAATGCCGTTTTCATCCCTGGAATTTGTTCTATTAAACGGGTGGTTTCTGGACAGCGTTGGCAATTTTTATCGACTTTAATTCCATAGCCATAGAAAAAATAGGTTTTCCATAAATTATCCTGAGTGGTGCTATAGCCTTGATCGGGGGAAATATCTTGAAAATTGGGTAGTTGTTCTTGAACTTTCAGAATTTGCTCTAATTCTTGCTGAATTAAATGCCAATTGGTTTCTAACTCTTTTGACCACTGAAATTGAGTAGAGTCAAAAAAAGCTGTATTCCCAATTAATGAATATTCAGGAATTAATTTTTCAAATGTCCATAATATTTTTACTCCGACTTTATACAATAGAAAATACCTGATTTTTTCTGATATTTTTTCTTGTTTCATGTTGATTGTAATGATAGGAAATCAAAGGTTTTTGGTGGGTGCGTAGGGGCGGGAGAACCCCGCCCCTACGCACCCTACGGTTGACTTTTAAGAACGATTGGCTAATTCTGACAATTGACTGGTTTCTGTGTCTAATCTCCATTGTCCAACACTATCTAAACTCCCTTCTAAAAATTTAGTCCGACAAGCACGACGTTGAATTTTACCACTGGTGGTTTTAGGAATAGTTGTGGTTTTTAATAATACAATTGCAAAGACATCCACGGTATTCTGTTCGGCGATCGCCTGACGAATAGCATTGACGACTTCCTCAACGTTCAAGTTTCGTAAATACCGCCGTTCGATTTCTGCGGCAATAATTAACTGTTCTCCGAGTTCCGTTTCCACCGAAAACGCCGCACTATGTCCAGCACGAATAGCCGGGTGACAGGTATCTAGGGTAGCTTCAATTTCCTGGGGATAACGATTTCTTCCCCACAAAATCATCATGTCCTTGATCCGTCCCGTAATATACAATTCCCCGTCCTGTAAAAATCCTAAATCTCCCGTGCGTAAATAGGGCCCCCGTCCCTCGACATAAACCCGAAAGGTGGTTTCCGTGTCTTCGGGTTTATCCCAATATCCCAAACCCACACCTTTCCCCGATACCAAGATTTCACCCACTTGATCCGCGTCCCGGGGCGTTAACTCTTGCGGATCAACAATCATCACCTCATCTGCCAACCAGGGGAAGCCACAACTGACTAGCGATCGAGTTTTTCTGGACTGTGGGTTATTAGCCAGTGATGTTTCCTGTGTTTGGATGACTTGATTGTGTTCTAGGGCGACGGGATCAACCCAGAGAATATTAGGGGTTTGGTGTTTGTGTCCACCGGAAATAAATAGGGTAGTTTCGGCCATTCCGTAGCAGGGATAAAACGCCTCCGGTTTGAACCCACAGGGGCCAAAAATTTCTGCAAACCGTTTAAGGGTGTCCCAGCGTACAGGTTCAGCCCCGGAAAAGGCCACATCCCAGGAACTTAAATCTAACTGTTCTAACTTTTCAGGCGTCGCTGTCCTACAGACTAAATCATAAGCAAAATTTGGCCCGCCACTGGTGGTAGCCTGATATTCAGAAATCGCTTCTAACCAACGAAAGGGTTTTTGGACTAAAGCAACTGGGGACATCAAAGTAACGGGAAATGATCCATATAAAGGTTGAACAACTCCCCCAATTAATCCCATATCGTGAAATAGGGGAAGCCAAATTAACCCCTTACTATTATTGTGATGGCCAAAAGCCTTATAAATAATTGCCGAATTATGCAAAACATTTCCATGGGTAACAATTACCCCTTTTGGGGTTCCGGTGGAACCAGAGGTATATTGTAAAAAAGCGACGGTATCCCCGTTAATTGGCGGTTTTTGCCAGTCTATAGCGAGGTTTTGATCCAAAAGGTCATCGGTCGCCACCCACCGTAGAGACGTGCCACGGCGCGTCTCCTCCTCTTTCTCCACAGAAAATTGTATTTTTAACTGTTCAATTAATGCTTTTGTGCTTAAAATTGCCCGACATTGAGAAGATTCTAAACGGGTTTGTAGCTTAACAATTGCTTGGGGGGAGACTGGAGGGTTATCGGTAACGGCGATCGCACCCGCATATAAACAGCCAAAAAACGCCGCAATAAATTCTAATCCCGCACTATAGGGATAAACGACTAAAACCCGATCACCTGGGGATAAAAATGATTGTAAATAAGATGCAATTTGGACAGCTTGTTGATGTAACTGTAGATAGGTCAGGGTTTGCTGACTCGTTTCTCCGTCGGCTAAAAACCGATAGGCGAGTTGATCTGGTTTATGTTCAGCGCGATCGCGCAATAAATCGACTAAATTAGAAAAACTGCTCATACCTTAATATAGAGTCCTAAAGGACTCACTACATAGAGTCCTAAAGGACTCACTACGATCAAGGTACAGTTTAGTATGAAAATTGCCATTATTTCCTCTGGTTTTTTCCCCGTGATTGATGGGGTTACGGTTAGTGCGATGATGCGACTCCAGAAGTTAAGTCAATGGGGACATGAGGTTTTATTTTTTTGTCCCGACTATAGCACCATTGAAAGTGTTTATCCCAATTGGCGAGAATATAGCGGCAATATTTTACCAGGTGTGCGAGTTTATAATTTACCTAGTACGCCATTTTTAGGATTAGATTTTGAACGTAACCCTTCTATTAAATCCTATTCTATTTTATTAAAAGAATTAGAAAAATTTCAGCCCGATTTAGTTCATGTTGATGAACCAGAAAGGCTATTTTTTGGATTTTTTAGACGGGCTGGAATAGACTATGCTAAAAAAGCAAATATTCCCTGTATTGCGTTTTTTAGAACTTGGTTTTTATCCTACGCTGAAGATTATATTCCCTTACCTAAATTTGCGGTAGAAATCATTAGAGAAATTTTTAGAAGGATTTTTGCTTGGATTTATAATGGCTATGATGTCACCTTATTTACCAGTAAAATCACCTATCAACTCGCCCCCCAAATGTCAATTCATAATGCGGTTTATGAGAATTTAGCCGGATTTGATGCCCAACGCTTTAACCCTAATTTAAAAGAAGAAGATTTTTTTAAAAAATATTATAATTTACCCGAATTAGATCGTTTAACTAAATTGATTTTTGTCGGTCGTCTAACCCCCGATAAAGGTTGGAATTTTACTTTAAAAACCATGGCAAAAGTTGCAGAAAAAATTGATTTAGAAAAAGTCGGTTTTATTATTATTGGGGATGGACAAATGCAGGACGAAATCATCGCAGGTTTAACAAAATTTACCCGTCATGTCTATTTCCTGGGTCGGGTAGCCTATGACCAAGTTCCGGCGGTTTATGCTAATAGTGATATTCATATTACCACCTCGGAACGGGAATCGAGAGGATTAACCGTATTAGAGGCTTTTGCGTCCGGTATTCCCGTATTAGCTCCCCGGGCGGGAGGGTTAGTTGAAAATGTTATAGATGGGGAAAATGGATTTTTATATACTCCTCAAGATCCAGAAGATTTTACACACAAATTAAAGCAATTAATCGAAGATCCTCTATTAAGAAAAACCCTAGGAAATCAAGGAATGAAATCCGTCGGTAATTATAGTTGGGATGTAGTAATTAAAAATTTAGTTGATATTTGGGAACAAAAAATTTCAGAATAGTTAACTGTTTGAATCCGAATCATTGGGGGAATTAAGAATTAAGAATTAAGAATTACTAGAGTCAATCAACAAACTGATATAGCAGGGAACAGGCTGCGTCGTGAGCTTGTCGAACGAGAACAGGGAACACCGGAACAGGGGGAAACACTTTACCGTCTGGGTTCCAAGATCCGTCTGGTGTCTTAACTGCCTTGGCGGTTGCTATAACTGATTACTGATGACTGATGACTGATGACTGTTAACTGATACTAGAGCGATCTGTTAAAATTTCATAGCCGGTTTCGGTGACTAAAACCGTATGTTCAAATTGAGCAGATAAGGCATTATCAATGGTTACGGCTGTCCATTTATCCGATAAAATTTTAGTAAATCGAGAACCTGCATTCAGAATCGGTTCAATGGCTAAAGTCATTCCCGCTTTCAATTTAACATTGGGTAAAGAATGGGTACGAGCATTAAAAACCGAGGGTTCTTCGTGTAGATTTCTTCCCACTCCATGACCTGTAAATTCTTCTACGATTTTATAACCATTGGCTTCTGTATAGTCTTGAACCGCCCCAGCAATATCGAGTAAATAAGCTCCCGCTTTGACCTGTTCAATGCCTTTATATAAGGCTTCTTCAGCCACTTTAATTAATTTTTTTGCCTCTGGAGAAACTTCACCCACCCCAATTGTAATACAAGAATCCCCATGAAATTCTTGATAATAAGCCCCGGTATCAACTTTTAAAACATCCCCGGTACGAATCACCTTGCGACGGTTAGGAATACCATGAACCACTTCATTATTAATCGAAGCACAAATAGAAGCCGGAAATCCATGATATCCTTTAAAACTTGGGGTTGCTCCCATTTCCCGAATCCGTTTTTCTGCATAAGCATCTAAATCCGCCGTAGTCATCCCTGGTTGAACCCGTTGGGAAATTTCTTTTAATACCGTAGCCACAATTTTTGCAGCTTGTCGCATAGTTTCTATTTCTTGAGGTGATTTAATATAGATTCCTCTGCCACTTTTTTTAACTTGAGGGGAATTAGTTTGAGTCGGTTTAGATAGAAAATCAGCAAGAATATTCATCGTGTTCGGAGTTAAGTGTGTTCAGAGAAAATACCTTTAATAAATTACCCTAAAATTTCAAGTTTTGGGTTACAGTTCCAGACTAAAACTCCAACCCTGCTGTTTAAACCCTAAAGACTTATAGAATTGATGGGCGTTAGTCCGTTTTAAATTAGACGAAAGCATGGCTTTATAGCATCCCGCCTCGCGGCTGAGTTTGAGGGCTTCGTGCATCATGGCTTTACCTATTCCTTGATTTCTATAACCACAAGTGACAATCACGGCATCAATAACCGCAGATTTGCTGTGATGCAAAATCATGGGAATAAATAATAAGCTGAATGTACCGACTGGTTCATTGTTTAGCCATGCAATATAAATATTGTAGTTGGGAACTTGCTGAATTTGCTCAAAAATTTGTTCAACCTCCAATAGAGACATAGGCAATTCTCCATCCATTTCTGTATATAATTGGTTTAATAAATCTAAATCGCTAGATGTTACCCGTTTAATTTCTAATCGTATTGACACAATTCTCCTCGATCTTCAAAGAGAAAAAAAGAGACGTGCAAAGGCGCGTCTCTGGGGGCGGTAATGATATTTAGTTCGTGAACCCGTCTAAATTGAAGACCTTTTCTTCAGAACTACTCCCTAAATCTGTGTTTTCGTTTTCAGTTAAATTAGGATTTTCTTCTGTTAAACGAGTGGGCGTTTCGGGAAGCGACGATTCACTATTTAAAGCTGTCCAAGTTGTTTGATTAACTTGATTACTGGTTTCTAAGCCTTGGGCAATTTGAAATTCATGCAGTGCGGCCAGGGTGCGAGAACCCAAAATCCCATCAATTCGGCCAGGATTATATCCTTTCGCCTCCAAACGTTCCTGTAATATACGAACGTCCGTTCCCCGGGAACCTCTGGATAAAACAGTATCCTCTTTAACTGTAACCGAACTAGCAACTTGAGGCTCCGCCGATAAAGCTTGCCAGGTGTCACGGTCTACAACCCCGGTCACTTCTAATCCTTTAGCCTGCTGAAACGCCTGCACCGATGCCGTTGTCCGAGGGCCAAAAACACTATCAATTTTACCTGGGGTGAACCCATGGGCTTTTAAGCGTTGTTGTAACCCCGTGACTTGGGAGCCTTGAGTGCCTTGGGATAATACCCGTTCCCGATGGCGAGGGGGTTGAGTTTCAGGTTGATAAAAGGGTTGAGAAAACAGTTCCCGTCTGGCTGTTTCTGCGTCTGTAACGCTTGAGTTTACCCCGGAATTACCGTATTCCTGCCAGGATTCTGTGATTCCTGAACCAGAATTCGATGTTGCGAAAGCAACGGGAACAAATACAGGAAGAACTAAAGAAAACAAGCCGGCAATAATAGCAGTTTTAATCCCCATGGCTTTTACCCTATTTTTATAAAGTTTAACTTTACTAAATTCAAGTTTCTGAATTGAATCTTAGCATCAGGAGGCGATGAAGAAAAGAGTAAGTTGTTAAATTTTTACATAAAATTAGCCCTCTCGATCATCAAGGGGGGTAATAATATAGAAAAATCCGATCAAACTCAGATTAATGAAATCCAATTATAGATGCTACAGATTATCCCTCTACCCACGGTGTAGAGACGTTGCATTCAACGTCTCTACGGGAGGAATCTGTAGCCAACATTTCATGATGGAATATTAGACTGTTGCTAACTCAGGAGTAGGGCGTTTACTATGGCGAATTCCTTCAATAGCTTTAGCATAATCAGGAGCATTGAACACCGCAGAACCCGCAACAATGGCGTTAGCCCCGGCTTCCAACACTTGCCAAGTATTATCCCCTTTCAGACCGCCATCAACTTCAATCCAAGGATTTAAACCCCGTTCGTCGCACATTTGACGTAAGGCGCGAATTTTCGGCACAATTCCGGGGATAAACTTCTGTCCGCCAAAACCAGGGTTAACACTCATAATTAACACCAAGTCACAAAGCTCTAAGACATATTCAATTAATTCTAAGGGAGTAGAAGGATTCAAAACCACACCCGCTTGTTTACCCAGTTCTCGAATTTGGCCAAGGGTTCGATGTAAGTGGGGAGAAGCATTGTGTTCGGCGTGAACCGAAATAATATCAGCGCCAGCTTTAGCAAAACCTTCGACATATTTTTCCGGTTCCACAATCATTAAGTGGACATCCAGAGGTTTTTTTGTCACCGGACGAATAGCTTCCACAATTAATGGCCCAATAGTAATATTGGGAACGAAGCGACCATCCATCACATCAACATGAATCCAATCGGCGCCAGCTTCATCCACTGCCCGAATTTCTTCACCAAGACGACTAAAATCTGCTGATAATATAGAGGGGGAAATAACAATCGGTTTCTGGGTTGCGGTCATGGGATAATCTGTTCTCCTGCATCTCAAGTTGTCACCATTGTATCAGAATTGGGGTATTGAGTTGGCTGGTTTTAGAGGTTGAGAAAATATTTTCTGTTTTCGGTGCTTACTTTATTTTTTTCCTATGAAAACCAATCACATCTATGAGAATCCTGAACATGAAAGGTTACAGTTGTTTGTTTATTTAATTCCGATATTGGGTTTCTTCCCGGCATTGTGGACATTATATCGACGGTCAGGCACAAAACAACAACAAGCCGCCAGTCGATTAGTGATTGTGTTAGCGTTCAGTTGGTTAACAGCACTGATATTGTTAGAAACTGGAGCCAATAGTGCGGAATCGATCGCCTTGCCGATGTTATTAACCAGTAGTCTATTGACAACCAGTTATTTTATTGTCAGTTTAGGCTTAATGATTAAAGTCTGGAAACGTCAACCGATATGGCTTCCTGGGATTAGCCAAATTGCTGAACAAGGATTAGGCAAACATCTGCCATAATAGGTTGGTTCTAAAAGCATCCCCGATTTTACCATCAGTGTATTATCTCTAAAAATTATTTATTAAGTGTGTGAGGAAGTCCGTGTCAGCACCAAGATATCAGAGTCAAAAACCATTGCCAAACCCGTCCAAACCCAATCTCAGGAAATTAGCTCAATCTAGTCCCGGACGATGGTTAGGACTGGGTTTAGGTTTAGCTGGAGTCGCCATGATTTCGGCCACCGCCGGAGCTTTATTAGCCGTGTCTCTATCGACAACACCCCTATTACAGCAAAAATTAACCCCCGAAGAAGCGGCGGTTTTTTCTCAAGGTCAAATGGCTACTACCAACATGAGACTGCCAGAATTAACCCGCCCGGTGAATATTCTGGTGATGGGGGTGAAGGTTTTAACCTCAGATTTAGAAGATGATTCCCACCCGGAAGTCGGATACCATGCTTTGGTGGATTCCTTTAAGGGGTTATCGGATACAATGCTATTGATCCGTTTTGATCCGGCTAATAAACAGTTAAAAGTATTATCCATTCCCCGTGACACTCGGACGTATGTAGAGGGTCGGGGAATGACTAAAATTAATGATGCCAATTATTATGGCGGCCCGGCGTTAAGTGCAAAAGCCACCAGTGAATTATTAGGCGGTGTGGGAATAGACCGTTATGTGCGAGTGAATGTCCAAGGGGTAGAAAAATTAATTGATGCGATGGGAGGCGTGAGTATTTACGTCCCCAAAGATATGAAATATCAAGATGATAGCCAACATCTCTATATTAATTTAAAACAAGGGGAACAACACCTAAATGGAGCGCAAGCCTTACAGTTTTTACGGTTTCGTTATGATGCTTTAGGTGATATCGGACGGGTACAACGTCAACAAATGCTAATTCGGGCGTTCATGGAACAGTCATTAAATGTGAGTACCATTTCCAAACTGCCTCAAGTTATGTCAATTGTTCAATCTCATATTGATACTAATTTAAGTTTGGAAGAATTAGTTGCCTTGGTTGATTTTGCCACTAATATTAAACGGGAAAATGTACAAATGTTGATGGTTCCCGGTCAATTTAGTGACCCGAAAGAATATCGAGCCAGCTATTGGTTACCCGATGCAGCCCGCTTAGAAAATGTAGTAGCTCAACATTTTGATTTTGGTCAGGATGTTTGGAAATTTGAGAATATTGATCCCAAAGATTTAAGAATTGCTATTCAAGATAGTAATGATAGTTCTGAGGCTATTGATAAATTAGTGGGCACTTTAAATGATGGGGGTTTTTGGAACGTAAAAATTTCTAAACCTTGGACAGAACCCTTAGAAGAAACTAAAATTGTTGCTCAGGATGGTGATATTAAGAGCGCTGAATCTTTACAAAAATCCCTGGGTTTTGGTAAGGTTGTCGTCGAAAGTACGGGATTTTTAGAATCTGACTTAACAATTCAAGTGGGGAAAGATTGGTTAAAAAAATACAGTCAACCTAGTCCTGCTGCCTCTCCAGGGCTTGAATTAACTCCTAATTCAACAAAAAAATGATTATAGGGGTTTGGTCTGCAAACCCTCTTAATAGTTTCAAAATTACGCTCAAGAAACCGGGTTTCTAATTAAGATTGATTGGATTAAATCAATATTTGTTAAGAAACCCGGTTTCTAACGAGGGGTAATTTTAATTGTATGAAAACAGCGATCTAACTTTTTCTGAAGGGAAGCAGATGTTTCTTCAAAAAAGTCCTGAGCTTCACGATTAATAACAATTTCATACATAAAATTAATATTTCCGTTTTAGTTTATCAACAGAAATCAATCTATCTTCTAAAACATCTTCCTTGCCTTTTTCAAAAGATTCTTTAAACCCAGGAATTTTAAGTAATTCTTCTGTTGCTTCTTGACTTTCTCGTTCTGCTAAATACGATAAAAAATCCGCAGCTACCACGAGTTTTTCTGGAGATAGCTGATCAACATACTGTTTAACTTGATTGCGAATATCAGTAACATTCATAAAGTGCTTTTGAATTAGCTTATTATCTATTATATAATTTTTTTCAAGAATGCGATCTCTCACCCATAAACCTACTTATAAACACCTCCTCTATAATCGATCTCATAAACCATTAACTCATCATCCTCAATGTTAATTTTGAAAATCAGTCTAATTTTACCGATCCTAAATCTTAAAAATCCTTTCCAATCCCCTTTTAAATTCTTAATATCTAACTCTCGAAAAGGAATAAGCCCACTAACTTCAATAGCAGAAACTAACTCTTTTAATTTATGCCTAATTCTTTCTCGTTCCTTATCAGATAAACTATTTAAGAATTTAACAGAATTTTTACTAAATTTAACTTTCATCGTTCACCCAATTTGTCACATCTACAAAATCATGTTCATCATATTTTTCAGGCGAATAAAATTTTTTACTAATTTCTTTCATCTCTTGATCACTGACATCAGGAATTAAAACTTGCATTAACGAGAGACGTTCTTCTCTAAGAACTTCTCGAATGCTTTCTTTTATCAGTTGTTTTAAGGTTTCCATTTCCATAGCTTTAGAACGTAGATGAGTAAACTAGGTCTGATTCTATTTTACAGTGCGATCGCTGATTCTGAAAGTATCAATAAGGAGCGATCGCAAAAACTCAAGAAACCGGGTTTCTGATTAAAATTAGTCGCATCAAATAAAGTTCTGTTGAGAAACCCGGTTTCTGAGGGCGATCACACTTCCTCACCTAATTTTGATCATTGTTTTGGGTTAAGGGATCGCACCTATAATTTAAGCCTCTGAATTATTGCTCATTCGGCTAACATAATCAAGGATTTTTCCTAAATTATTGCGGATTTTTATAAGTTGTTGGAACCAAGTATTAGAAGCTGCCATTGCCTCTTGTTGGTCTTGACGGGCTTGGGCTATTTTCTTGTCAATTTCTCCATAAACTTGCTGCTCAAAATCATCCTCTCGCAGTAAGATTTGATTTTCTAAATCTTTAGCAATTACTTGAAACTGGCTCGTAATATTTTGGCGAATATCAGCCATTTGTTGTTGACGTTGATTCTCTTTTTGCATTTCTACCAAGTCAACACCAACAGAAACAACTGCAAGAATAGGGCCTAAAAAACTAGCAACATTTCCAATATCTTTAGCAATTCCCACTGCTTGCCAAGGTTTAAACTTAAATCCGACAAATTTGCCAACTTCTAAAACAGCTTGATGCAAACTACTACCCGCTACATCTATAGAATGTAAAAAGCCTTGTCCTCCAGTTTTTAGTAAATTGTTGGTAGCCAGTTTAGAAACTTCTACTCCTGCGGTTTCGCCAATCGCTTTAATCCAGGTGACTTGACCTTTTAAACGTTCCATATCTATGCCTGCACTAACATTATTAGCCGAAACTGTTTGATTTTTGTCGAGGCAAGCAACAAAAGACTGAACTAAATTATCCTGAAAAATGGCTTCAAATTCTTGACGAACATCCTCTACCGCAGCATTAATAACATTTTGTAATTCGGCTTCGGCTGTTTCATAATGTTTTTTAACATTCAGTTCACTTTGTTGATTTAAGAGAGCAAAATCTTCATCTGTTCCTACCGCATTTGCTAAAACGGTTCCTTGTTTGACAATTTGTGAGGACATTTTCAAAGCAATATTTTTAACTTTCGTTTGTAAACGACTGCGTTCTTTACGAAGAACACGGGAAAGACGAGTTAAAATCTCTAAAAAAGCATTATCTTCAGGAGAATTTCGAGTAAAAATTAATTCCGCTTCATCAACAAAACCTAAAGCAATCCGAATGGGAGTATCGAATTTAACAAAAGCAGAGCGTTTTTGAACAAATTTATTTAAAGCATTAATAAAAGTTTGAAAGCGACTAATCTCTATCAGGAAATCTTCTTTTTCATCAATCCCTTCACAATAATCTTTTGCATCAATAAAACAAACTGGAAATTCATCAAGACTGTAGGGTTTTAGTGCTTGAGCTAAACTTTCACGATAATTAGCAATCAGTTCTTCTTCCTCTCCGGCTCCATCTGACATTTTATTAACAACTAACATCATTTTCCAGCGATAACCTTTGTTATAGGCTAAGTTTTTGAAATTCTCAACTGTGATAGAGTCAAACAGCATATAAGTTAGACAAAATACCAGTAAGTCAGCTTTATTAATTGCCTCGTATGTAATTTGATCATGATCTTGGCGTTCAGTAAATAACCCTGGCGTGTCAATAATTTTAATCCCATTCCAGTTATAAGCGGTTGTTCTATCTGTCGCAATATCCGCATCAATTTTAATATCTCTGTTTCCGGTTAATGCAGAAATTATGGTTGATTTACCTGAGCTATATTGCCCAATAAAAGCAACACTTAAAACCCCATCTTCTCGATATTCCTTTAACTCCTCTCGCAGCTTTTCTCGAATTTTTGTTAGTTCTAGGAGATTGCCGTCAGCGAGTGATTTATCAAAATAATCCAAAATTTTATTAAATTTTTCACCCACTAAAGCCGATTTAAAGGTAGAGTTTTGATCAGTCATTGTTTTTGCTCCTAAGTTTAAGGGTTACGAGATTTTAGGCTCATTGATGATCAGATCCTCTTGAAGTACCATTTTAAGTTCTTCTGAGGATTTATTGATCGAAATCTTAACTTTTGTCTGGATAAAAATTTTCTGACCAAAATTTCTCTCAACTTTTTTAATACTGTTATTGATATTTTGATCATTTAATTCTTCATCTCGATCATTGAGCCAGTCAATAATTCGTTTAGCATAACCCCGATTAAGCCATTTAGAATTATCCTTTAGTTCATTATTTGCCTTATCTAAATGTTTAGCAATATCATCTAATCCTTTGATTAAGTCATTAAAATAAACCTCGATTTCTGTGATAATACTTTGAGAGGATTGAATAAAATCATCATCTGCTTGCTTAAGGCATTTGCGTTTCTCCTGGTTAAGCTCTGTATATAATTTCTCAGATATTTTTTGAACTGCTTCTCGTCTTTTTTGCTCCTTAGACTTAAAAAAGTTTTTGGCGAAACTTGCAAGTCCAGCTACAATGCCAACAACTGGAGCAATAGGGGGAGCAACAAAGAATAAAATAACAGAAGCTATGCCTAAAATACCGCCACTGATTGTGAAAATTTTGCGAAAATTAATAGAATCTTGTGCCTTAAAACTAAACTTATATCGTCCGAGTTGAAGGACAAGTTCTAACTCACGACCGACTTCCTCTAATATTTCTTGAACTTCTTTATTAAAGGTTTTACTAGATTCTTCATAA
>Ga0082207_1000202_pt1 | contig 34652 bp, 36 predicted proteins | sample LakMenEpi10Aug09_FD_71540 | JGI IMG/M metagenome (GOLD analysis project Ga0082207, IMG submission 71540)
CATCCCCGGTGGGCCCACGTATCGCGAGGCGCAGCTGTGCATGGAGATGATTGCCGACACCGGCCGCCTGGCCAGCCTGGACATCATGGAACTCAACCCCGCGCTGGATGTGCGCAACAAGACGGCGATGTTGGCGGTCGATCTGGTGGAAAGCCTGTTCGGCAAGAGCACGCTCATGAGGAAAAACTGAAATGGACCTGTCCCGCTTCCCCCGCCGCCGCTACACGCCCTTTGCCACGCCCATCGAACCCATGCCCCGCTTCTCGGCGGCGCTGGCCGCCAGCTGCCCCGGTGGTGTGGGCCCCGAGGTGTGGGTCAAGCGGGATGACCAACTGGGCCTGTTCCCGGGCGGCAACAAGACACGCAAGCTGGAATTCCTGGTGGCCGATGCCTTGGCGCAGGGTTGCGACACCTTGGTGACGGTGGGCGCGCCCCAGTCCAACCACTGCCGCATCACCTTGTCGGCGGCGGTGAAGGAAGGCCTGAAGTGCCGCTTCGTGATCGAGGAACGCGTGCCCGGCACCTACGACCTGAACGCCAGCGGCAACCAGTTCATGTTCCGGCTGATGGGTGTGGAGTCGCAGCGGGCCGTGCCCGCCGGCAGCGACCTGAAGGCCGCGCTGCAGGAGGAACTCGACGCCCTGGCCGCGCAAGGGCGCAAGGGCTACGCCATTCCCACGGGGGGGTCGAACGCCATCGGCGGCCTGGGCTATGTGGCCTGCGCGCAGGAGATGCAGCAGCAGTGGTTCGACATGGGCCTGCGCTTTGACGAGGTGGTGGTGGGCTCGGGCTCATCCGGCACCCATGGCGGTCTGGTCGCAGGCTTCCTGGGCAACCGGATCGATGTGCCGGTGGTGGGCGTGGGCGTCAGCCGTGACCCTGCTGACCAGGCGCCCGTGGTGCACCGAGAGGCACAGGCCGTGTGCGACCTTCTGGGCCTTGACCTGAAGGTGCCCCAGGAGACTGTGCAGTGCGTCGGCGGCTACTGGCAGCCCAAGTACTCGGTGCCCAATGCCCGCATGGTCGAGGCGGTGCAACTGTTGGCGCGCACCGAGGGCATCCTGCTGGACCCGGTCTACACCGGCAAGATCATGGCCGGCCTGGTCGGCCTGGCCCGTGCAGGGCGCTGGAAGTCGGGCCAGCGGGTGCTGTTCCTGCACACGGGAGGCCTTCCTTCCCTGCACGCCTACGAATCCATCGTGCTGGGTGATGGGGCCGGACTGGCGCCTTGAACGGCGACCAGGCAGGCTCAGTCGATGAGCCTGCTGCAGGCCGCCGCTGCCCGGGACTTCAGGGGTACAGCCCCCGGTCGCGCCGCACCATCAGAATCCGCTCACAGGCCACAGCAAAGGTGGCTGTGCGCAGGCTGATGCGGTGGCGATCGGCCGTGTCCCAGATCTTGTTCAATGAGCTGACCAGGATCTGGTCCAGGCGCTGGTTGATCTCTTCCTCTGTCCAGAAGAAGCTGCTGAAGTCCTGCACCCACTCGAAATAGGACACGGTCACACCGCCGGCGTTGCAGATCACGTCGGGCACCACCAGGATGCCACGCTCGGCCAGGATGTCGTCCGCTTCGGGCAAGGTGGGGCCGTTGGCGCCTTCAAGCACCAGGCGCGTTTGGAGATGTTGCGCGCGTGCGGGGGTGATCTGGCCTTCCAGGGCGGCCGGGATCAGGATGTCGCTGGACAGCTCCCAGAACGATTCACTCTGCAAGGCATCACCACCTTTGAATCCGCTCACGCCGCCGGTGGCCTGCACGTGCGCCATCAGTTGGGCAATGTCCAGCCCAGCGGCTGCGTGCACCGTGCCACTGTGGTCCTGCACGGCCACCAACTTGGCGCCGGCGGCCACGAAGTGTTCGGCGGCCACCGACCCCACATTGCCGAAACCCTGAACCGCCACGCGAGCGCCTTCAAGTGACAGGCCCAGCCGCTGCGCGGCCTCATGCCCGGTGATGAACACGCCGCGGCCGGTGGCCTTCACGCGGCCCAGGCTTCCGCCCAAGTGCACCGGTTTGCCGGTGACGACGCCGGTGGCGGTTGAGCCTGTGTTCATGGAGTAGGTGTCCATCATCCAGGCCATCACCTGCGCGTTGGTGTTCACATCCGGCGCGGGGATGTCCTGCTGGGGGCCGATGATGATGCCGATTTCGCTGGTGTAGCGGCGCGTCATGCGCTCGAGCTCTTTCGGCGACAGCTGCTTGGGATCGACCCGGATCCCGCCCTTGGCCCCGCCGAAGGGCAGGTTCACCGCGGCGTTCTTGATGCTCATCCAGGCGGCCAGGGCCATCACCTCTTCCAGCGTCACCTCGGGGTGGTAGCGCACACCGCCCTTGCCCGGGCCGCGGCTGAGGTTGTGTTGGACACGGTAGCCCTCGAAGTGGGCGATGGTGCCGTTGTCCAGTTCGATGGGCACGTCCACCACCAGGGCGCGCTTGGGGCGCTTGAGGGTCTCGGCCCAGCGACCGAGTTCACCCAGGTAGGGGGCCACGCGGTCCACTTGCGCCAGGTAGGTATGCCAGGCGCTGTCGTGACGAGGCGCCACGAAGGACAGGGCCTGGGCGGTGGCGGCCGGCGTGGCCGAGGCGGTGGCGTGGCCACCGATGGGGTACATCGCGTTCAATGGGGTCTCCTTCAGGTTGTCTGGCAGGTGGCCCGCTGTCCGGTGCTGTGTGCCTTGTGGGCGTGAAGCGGCCGGTTCGGGCTGAACGCACTGTAGGGGCGCAGCCTCGGGTTCAGCGCCCAGGGTTATGCACTTCTTGCATTGCCAGTGCCTGCGGCGATCATGAGGTCCAGCAGGCCCGGCCTCTACACTCGACGGCATGAGTGATGCGCAGCGCGGGCATTCCGGATCGGTGGTGATGGCCTTCATCGGCGGGGGCAACATGGCCAGTGCCCTGATCGGCGGGCTGATGCAGACCGGCACGCCGGCTTCCTGCATTCGCGTGGTGGAACCGCACGCGCCGCAGCGTGATCGGCTGCAGGAACGCTTCGGTGTGCAGGCCCATGCCGCTGCCGACCAGGGCTTGGCCGAGGCCGAGGTGGTCGTGTGGGCCGTGAAGCCCCAACTGTTTCAAGAGGCCGCGGCCCCTTGCGCAGGCCTGGTGCGGGGCGCGCTGCAGCTCAGCGTGATGGCCGGCATCCGCAGCGCCGCCATCGAGGCGGCCACGGGCACGGCCCGCATCGTGCGCGCCATGCCCAACACCCCGGCCCTGATCGGGCAAGGCATGGCGGGGCTGTATGCGCGTGAGTCGGTATCGGCCGATGAGCGCGCGCAGGTCGAGCGCCTGTTTGCGCCCACCGGCCGCAGCGTGTGGGTGCGCGATGAAGCCGACCTGGACGCGGTGACGGCCCTGTCGGGCTCGGGCCCGGCCTATGGCTTCTACTTGATCGAAGCCATGGTGGAAGCCGCGCAGCGCATGGGCCTGAGCGCCGAGCAAGGCCGCGAGATGGCCATCCAGACCCTGCTGGGTGCGTCGATGCTGGCCCAGCAGTCACCGCTGTCGCCGGCCGAGTTGCGCGCACAGGTCACCTCCAAGGGCGGCACCACCCATGCGGCCATTTCGCACCTGGAGGCCCAAGGTGTGAAGGAGACCATCGTGGCGGCGCTGCTGGCCGCACAGGCCCGGGCCCGTGAGCTGGGGGATGAGTACGGGCGCTGAGTTCGGTTGATTGGGGGGCCTTCAGCGCAGCGCGAGGTCAACTGCGGTGCCGGCAAACACTGCAAAGCCCACCCAGTGGTTCAAGCGGAAGGCCTTGAAGCAGCCTTCGCGGCTGCGGGTACGAATCAGGGTGTAGTGCCACGCCACCTGCAGGCCTGCGGCCACGATGCCGATGTCGAACCACAGGCCCAGCCCCATGGATGATCCCAGCCAGCTCCAGCTCCACAGGTGGATCAGGTAGAAGGCCATCACTGCGGCCACGTCTGCGCGGCCCAAGGTGATGGCCGAGGTCTTCATGCCGATCTTCAGGTCGTCGTCGCGGTCCACCATGGCGTACTGCGTGTCGTAGGCCATCACCCAAAACAGGTTGGAGACCAGCAGCGCCCAGGCCTGCCAGGGCACGGCATCGCGCAGCGCCTGCAGCGACCAAGCGGTGCCGCCCAACACGGCCGCATACGCCATGGGAATCCCGAAGCTGAAGGCCACCCCCAACACCGCCTGCGGCATGCTCAGTACGCGCTTGGCATAGGGGTACAGCACCGCAATCAGCAGGGCCGGGAAGCACAACAGAATGGTCGGGGCGTTCGTGCTGAGCGCCAGCGCGAAGGCACACAGGGCCAGCGCTGCACCCAACAGCAGTGCTTCCTTGACCGACACCGCGCCGCTGGTGACCGGCCGCTGTGCCGTGCGCTTCACATGGCGGTCGAATTCGCGATCGGCCACGTCGTTCACGCAGCAACCCGCGCTGCGCATAAGGACGGTGCCCAGCGTGAACACCGCCAACAGGTGCCAGCCGGGAAATCCATCGGCGGCCATCCACAGGGCACTGAGCGTGGGCCACAGCAGCAGCAACCAGCCCGCGGGGCGGTCCCAGCGGATGAGGTTCAGGTAAAGAGGCAGTCGGGTCATCATGGCGGGCCTTGCCCGTATTTTCCTTGTCTAATTCAGGCGCCCCTGAATGCCCAGGAAGGCAAGCATTCGCCATAACGCCCGACGAGGAGACTTCACGATGCGCATCTTGCGTCACTTTGGCCTTTCGGCCGCATTGCTGTTCACCGCGCCGGTCTTGCTGGCCGTACCTTCCGCTCAGGCTCAGACCACGGCTGTTGCGGACAAGGTGGTCTACCACATCGACAACGCCGCGCTGCAGGCCACCAAAGGCCTGCGCAACATCCGCAACCACCTGGATGTGGCGCCGGAGACCGAGATCATCGTGGTGACGCATGCCGAAGGCGTGGACTTTCTGATGGAAGGCGCCAAGGATGCGAAGAACCCGAACATCGACTATGCCGCCCTGGTGTCCTCGCTCAAGGCCCGCAAGGTGCGCTTCGAGGTGTGCGAGATCACTTTGAGGAACCGCAACCTCAAGCGCGAGCAGTTCTCCCTGGACGCCGAATTCACGCCGTCTGGCGTGGTGCGCATCGGGCGGCTGCAGGCGCGCGAAGGGTTTGCCTACATCAAGCCCTGAGGCGCCAGGCCCCGCGGAGGTGTGCACCTGGGCCTGAGCCACCGCATTCCGTCGCTCGAGCGCGCAATCCGTCGCAAGGCGATGGTGTCTGAAGCGGTCTCTCACGACACTGCCTCCAGCACCAGAAAGGATCAGCCATGAGCCACAAACCCACCAAGCCCTCACCGGACACCCCGAACCACCATCGCGTTCCCTCGGCCCGCCGCCTGGTCACACTGGCAGTGGCCGTCGGGGTGGGCCTTGCATTGACCGGCCTGAGCGTGCCCCGTGCCGCCTGGGCTGCCGGGCAGCAGCGTGCCGTCTCGGGCTTTCAGGCGGTGTCGCTGGAAGGTTCGTTCGCTGTGAAGGTGGAGCTGGCCGAGCGCGAATCGGTGCGCGTGACAGGATCAGACAAGGCCCAGGAGTCAATCGAGACCCTGGTGGAAACACGCCAGGGCGTGCCCACCCTGGTGCTGCGGCAGAAGTCCTCGTGGACCACCTGGCCCATTGGCAAGCGGGAACCACCGGAGACGGTGGTCTTCGTGCAGGGTCCGCGCTTCGACTCGCTGACGGTGGCCGGCTCGGGTGACCTGGATGCGCGCCTGTCCAACCAGCCGGCGATCAAGTTGTCAGTGGCAGGCTCGGGCGACCTGCGCTTACAGGGCCTCACCGCGCACAAGGTGGACGTGAACGTCGCCGGCAGCGGCGACGTGCGCGTGCAGGGTGCGGCCCAGAACCTGACGGTGAGTGTGGCTGGCAGTGGTGACGCGTGGCTGCGCGAGCTGGAGGCCGAAGACGTGCGGGTCAACGTGGCCGGCAGTGGCGATGCGCGGGTGAACGCACGCCAACGCCTGCGCGTGAACGTGGCCGGCAGCGGAGACGTGCGCTACACCGGAGCAGTCAAGGACGTGAGCAGTTCGGTCATGGGCAGCGGCACGGTCAAGCGCGACTGAGGCAGCCGCCGCCGCATCCGTGCCCTCTGCACACGGGGTTAAGTCGACTCCGTCCGGCTGCGCCGTCAATCCATCGACTTCTGAAACACCAGCCCCGCGTGTTCACGCAGGGCGTGGAACTGGATCTTGGGCCAGTTGTCCTGCATGGCACGCAACTCACCCGCGTACTCCAGCAGCACCGTGGGCGCATCCACCGCATCGAAGGCCACGCGGTGCGCGTTGTGGTCGATGAAGCGCTGCAGTTCCTTTTCGCCGCCGCTCTCGTCTGAACAGCTTACCCAGCGCGCCACGTTGTAGCGGGCTGGCGCCACGCGGGCCTTGCAGCCGTATTCGTGTTCCAGGCGGTGGGCCACCACCTCGAACTGCAACTGGCCGACCGCGCCCAACATCAGCACCGAGCCGGCAGCAGGGCGAAAGACCTGAATGGCGCCTTCTTCACCCAGTTGCTGCAGGCCAGCCTTGAGCTGCTTGGTGCGCAGCGGGTCGGCCACTTCCACCGTTCTGAACATCTCGGGCGCAAAGAAGGGAAGGCCAGTGAACTGCAAGGCTTCGCCTTCGGTCAGCGTGTCGCCCAATTGCAGCACGCCGTGGTTGGGGATGCCGATGATGTCGCCCGCGTAAGCCTCTTCCAGCAGTTCGCGCCGCTGGCTCATGAAGGTGACCACGGTGTTGGGGCGCAGCTCCTTGCCGCTGCGCACCACCTTCAGGCGCATGCCGCGCTCGAACTTGCCGCTGGCCACTCGCACGAAGGCGATGCGGTCACGGTGAGCCGGGTCCATATTGGCCTGGATCTTGAATACCACCCCGGTGAACTTCTTCTCGTCGGGGTCTACTGTGCGCTGGATGGACAGGCGCGGCGCGGGCGCGGGTGCCAGGTTCACCAGCGCATCGAGCACTTCCTGTACGCCGAAGTTGTTGATGGCCGAGCCGAAGAACATCGGTGTTTGGCGGCCGGCCAGGAACTCCGCCTCGTCGAAGGCGGGCGCGGCCTCGCGCACCAGCTCAATTTCCCCGGCGGCTTGCTCGTAGGCGGCGCCGAATCGCTCGGCCAGGGCGGGGTTGGCCACGCCCTCGATCACTTCTTCATCGCCCGCCACTCGGTCCTCACCGGGGCGGAACACGCGCATCTGGTCCTTGCGCAGGTCCAGCACGCCGCCGAAGAACTTGGCCATGCCCACCGGCCAGGTGAAGGGCACCACCGTCATGCCGAGCTCGCGCTCGATCTCGTCCATCAGGTTCAGCGGCTCCTGCACCTCGCGGTCCATCTTGTTCACGAAGGTCAGGATGGGTGTGTTGCGGGCGCGGCAGACTTGCAGCAGGCGCCGCGTCTGCGGCTCCACGCCGTTGGCCGCGTCGATCACCATCAGGGCAGCGTCCACCGCGGTCAGCACACGGTAGGTGTCTTCCGAGAAATCCTGGTGGCCCGGTGTGTCCAGCAGGTTGATCACACAGTCGCGGTACTCCATCTGCATCACGGATGACGCCACCGAGATGCCCCGCTGTTTCTCAATCTCCATCCAGTCGGATGTCGCATGCCGCGAGGCCTTGCGGGCCTTGACGCTGCCGGCGATCTGAATCGCACCCGAGAACAGCAGCAGCTTCTCGGTGAGCGTGGTCTTGCCGGCGTCGGGGTGCGAAATGATGGCGAAGGTGCGCCGGCGGCGCACTTGCGGGGAGAGTTCGGACATCGTGCGATTATCCGGGCGCTGCGCTAGAGTGGACCGACATTGACTGAAGGCAATCCATGTACCTGCCCTCCCATTTCGAACAGAACGACCCCACAGCCCTTCATGCGTTGATGGCCGCCCACCCGCTGGCCACCTGGGTATGTGTGGTCAACGGCGAGCCCGTGATCAACCACCTGCCCCTGCACCTCGACTCCAACCGTGGTGAGCACGGCACGCTGATCGGCCATGTGGCCCGCGCCAACCCCGTTTGGCGGTCGGCGCCCAGCTCCAGCGTCGTCATCTTCCACGGCCCGCAGGCCTATGTGACGCCGAGTTGGTACCCCACCAAGCGGGAAGGCGGCAAGGTGGTGCCCACTTGGAACTATGCGGTGGTGCATGCGAAGGGATTGCCGCGCTTCATCCATGACAAGGACGAGCTGCACGCCCTGGTTTCGCGCCTGACCGACCGGCATGAGGCCCAACGCGCACACCCCTGGAGCGTGAACGACGCGCCGCGCGAGTACACGCAGGCGATGCTGGGTGCCATCGTGGGCCTGGAGATCGAGATCACCCAACTCCAGGGCAAGTTCAAGCTCAGCCAGAACCGTTTGCCGGCGGATCAGCGGGGGGTGCTGGAGGGGGCCGCGCAGGGGGCCGAAGATGAGCGCCTGATGGCGCAGGCGATGGCCAAGGTGGTGCCGGGCTTGGGCGGTGCGTAGGGGCTGCCAGCCGCGGGTGCGAACGCTGTGCGCGAAGTGCTTGAGCTCGCCTACAGTATGTCGATGAGCGAACACCTCCCACCCCTTCCCTCCCTGCCCCTGGGCCTTTACCGCCACTACAAGGGCCTGGACTATGAGGTTCTGGGCGTGGTGCGCCACAGCGAGACGATGGAGCCGCTGGTGCTGTACAGGCCGCTCTACAACGACAGTGGCAACTGGGTGCGGCCCTTCGCGATGTTCCTTGAAACGGTTGAGGTGGAGGGGTGCCTGAGGCCTCGGTTTGAACGCCTGCCACCGGAGTCTGCCTTGAGCGTGGTCCGCTGAGGTTGCCCGACCCGTCCATTCCGGCCCACACTCCCATCCACCATGCGCCTTTACATCGCCAACAAGAACTACTCCTCCTGGTCGCTCAGGCCCTGGGTGCTGATGAAGCAACTGGGCATCACCTTCGAGGAAAAGCTGGTGCCTTTCGGCCTCGATTCACCCCAGGCGTTCAAGGCGTTCTCGCCCACCGGGAAGGTGCCCTGCTTGGTGGATGGCGACCTCACCGTCTGGGATTCATTGGCCATCGTGGAATACCTGGCCGAGCGTCAAGCCTCGGTGTGGCCGCGGGATGTCACCGCGCGGGCCTGGGCTCGTTCGGCCAGCGCCGAGATGCACTCGGGCTTCGGCGCGGTGCGGCACTACTGCTCCATGAGCTGTGGCATCCGGGTTCGGCTGCACGCCCTGCCAGCCGAAAAGGCTTCGGAACTGGCCGCGCAGTGGGCGCGCATCGATGCACTGTGGTGCGAGGGCCTCTCGCGCTTTGGCGGCCCCTTTCTGGCGGGTTCGGCCTTCACGGCCGTCGATGCGTTCTACGCCCCCGTGGTGTTTCGGGCACGGACCTACGGCCCGGAACTCTCGGCGCCCGCACAGGCCTATGTGCAACACCTGCTGGAATTGCCCGCGATGCGCCAGTGGTACCACGAGGCACTGCTTGAGCCCTGGCGGGACGAACCGCATGAAGCGGAGATTCAAGCCCTGGGCGAAATCCTCAGCGACGAACGAAGGAGTGCGCCATGACCACAGCCCCAAACCCCGCAGCCACCACCGCAGCGACACAAGCGCGTTGCCGTTGCGGCGCCTTCCGATTCGAATCGAGCAGCGCCCCCATCCTGCAGTTGGTGTGCCACTGCCACCAGTGCCGTGAGGTTTCGGGGCGACCCTATTCGAACTTCAGCTTCTTCAAGGTGCGCGACACACAAGCCAGCGGGGCCGTCCGCACCGTGGAATTCACGGCCGATTCGGGCAACAAGACGGTGCGTGAACTGTGCGCGGCCTGTGGCGACCTGCTGATCGACCGCACCGAGGGCTACCCCAAGATCGTGGGTGTGGTGCACGAGGCGATCGACCCGGCCCTGCCCTTTCAGCCGGCCCATCATGTGTGGACCGAAAGCCGATTGCCCGACACGGTGCTGCCACCGGCCACTGAGTCGCTGAAGCTCTTCGAGCGGGGGGGGATGACCGCCTGAGCTCCGCAACCCGTCGCCTCAGTCATGAACCCGCCGCACGCCCGCCAGGGTGCAGGCCATCACGGCATTTCGCAGTGCCGCAATGGCCTCATAGCGGGTAAAGCTGCGCCGCCAGGCCAGGACCACCCGGCGGGTGGGCACCGGCGCCTCGAAGGGGATGTAGCGGATCAGCCCGCCCTTTTCCTCGGGCACGCTCATCCGTGGCACCACGGTGATGCCCATGCCCGAGGCCACCATGTACTTGATCGTCTCCAGGCTCGAGCCCTCGAAGCTTTTTCGGATGCCTTCGGCGTCCTGTGAAAAGCGCGCGAACTCAGGGCACACCTCCAGCACCTGGTCGCGGAAGCAGTGACCCGTGCCCAGCAGCAACATCGTCTCTTGCTTGATCTCCTCGCTGGCGATGGTCTTGCGCTTGGCCAGCGGGTGGGCCTTGGGCACGGCCACCATGAAGGGCTCGTCATACAGCGGCGCGGTGGCCAGCCCCGTGTCCGGAAACGGCTCGGCCATGATGGCGCAGTCGATCTCACCGGTGCGCAGCATCTCCAGCAGCTTCACCGTGAAGTTCTCCTGCAGCACCAGGGGCATCTGCGGCACGCGCTCGATGGTGTTCTTCACCAGTTCGGGCAACAGATAGGGTGCGATCGTGTAGATGATGCCCAGCTTCAGGGGCCCACTCAGGGGGTCCTTGCCGCGCGCGGCGATCTCCCGGATGGCCGCGGCCTGTTCGATCACGCTCTGGGCCTGACGCACGATGGCCGCGCCCAGCGGCGTGACGGCCACCTCATTGCCGCCGCGCTCGAAAATCTTCACATCCAGTTCGTCCTCCAGCTTCTTGATGGCCACGCTGAGCGTGGGCTGGGAGACGAAGCAGGCGTCGGCGGCGCGGCCGAAGTGCCTCTCGCGGGCCACGGCAACGATGTAGCGGAGTTCGGTCAGGGTCATGGTGGGATTTTGCGTTGCGAATGCACCTTCTGATCCGACGCCAAGGCAGGGGTTCACCCCGATCGCTACACTTTCTCCCCTTGGTGGCGCGTTGCTGCACTGCCCCGACGATCCCGACCGACAACCGCTGATCCCCGAAAGGTGCCCAATGGACCGCAAATCCGTGACGCTGCACAAGCTGCGCGAAATGCACAAGGCCGGTGAGAAGATCTCCATGCTCACCTGCTATGACTCGGCCTTTGCAGCGCTGCTGGACGATGCGGGGGTGGACTGCCTGCTGGTGGGTGATTCGCTGGGCATGGTGCTGCAGGGGCGAGCCTCGACCAATGCGGTGACGCTGCAGGACATCGCTTACCACGTGGCCTGTGTGGCGCGATCGCGGCCCAACGCCTGGCTGATTGGCGACCTGCCGGCGGGCTCGTACCACGAAGGGCCCGACCAGGCCATGCGCTCTTCTGCCGCCCTGATGGCCGCGGGCGCCCAGATGGTCAAGCTCGAAGGCGGTGGTTGGACGGCCGAGACCGTGCGGTTCCTGGTGGAGCGGGGTGTGCCGGTGTGCGCGCACCTGGGTTTGACGCCGCAAAGCGTTCACGCCCTGGGCGGATGGCGCGTGCAGGGCCGTGACGAGGCCAGTGCCGCGGCGCTGCGTGCCCAGGCGCGCGAGTTGTACGAAGCCGGCGCGGCCATGCTGGTGCTGGAACTGATCCCCTCGGCATTGGGCCGACAGATCACCGAAGAAACACCCATCATCACCATCGGTATCGGTGCAGGTGCGGGCTGCAGTGGGCAAGTGCTCGTGCTGCACGACATGCTGGACATCACGCCAGGCCGCAAACCCAAGTTCGTGCGCAACTTCATGGAAGGCGCGCCCAGCATCCACGAGGCCGTGGTGCGTTATGTGGCCGACGTGAAGAGCGGCGCGTTCCCGAACGAGGCGGTGCACGGCTTCTGACCCGGCGGCAGTCCCGGTCATCGTGTAGGCTCTGCCGGTCATGAGTATCCGCGTCCTGCACACCATCGCCGAATTGCGCACCGCCCTGGCCGGTCAGGCCGCCGTGGGCTTTGTGCCCACCATGGGCAACCTGCACCAGGGGCACCTGGACCTGGTGAAGATGGCGCGTCCGCGATCATCGGCAGTGGTCGCCAGCATCTTCGTCAACCGCCTTCAATTCGGGCCCAACGAAGACTTTGACCGCTACCCGCGCACCATGGAGGCCGACGTGCGCGCGCTTGAATCGGTGGGCTGCAACCTCGTGTTCGCGCCGGATGAAGGCGAGCTGTACCCGGTGCCGCAGGGCTACAAGGTGCACCCGCCCGCCGAGCTGGCCAACATCCTCGAAGGCCACTTTCGGCCCGGCTTCTTCGTGGGCGTGGCCACCGTGGTGCACAAGCTCTTCAACATCGTGCAGCCGCAGCTGGCGGTGTTCGGCCAGAAGGATTACCAGCAGCTGATGGTCATCCGCAACCTGGTGTCTCAAATGGCATTGCCCGTCGAGATCGTCGCCGGGCCCACCACCCGCGCGGCCGATGGCCTGGCGCTGTCTTCGCGCAACGGGTATCTGACCGAGGCGGAACGCGCCGAGGCGCCGCAGCTGCACGCGCTGCTCAAGCGGATGGGCGAACGCGTGAAGGCCGAGGGCTTGGCCGCCGTTCCAGCCATTGAGGCCGACGCCATGAGCGCGATCGCCGCACGCGGTTGGAAGCCCGACTACCTCACCATCCGCCGGCGCGCTGACCTACAGCCGCCCTCTTCATCCGGCGAATCCTTGGTGGCGCTGGCCGCCGCCAAGCTGGGCAACACGCGCCTGATCGACAACCTGGAAATCTAGCGGGGTCAGGCCTTGAGAAACTCCACCCGCGAGGCGAGCCAGCGCTGAACTTGCGCGACGGCTGCCGTGGGGTGCTCGTCCAACAGGCGTGGGGCCACCGCGCGGGCATGTTGCAGCAGGGCTGAATCCTCCTGAAGATCGGCAAACCGAAGCAGGGCGTCACCGCTTTGGCGCGCGCCCATGAACTCACCTGGGCCACGGATCTCCAGGTCTCGGCGCGAGATCTCAAAACCATCGTTCGTCTCGGCCATGGCCCGCAGACGCGCTTTGCCGGTATCGGACAGCGGCGGCGTGTAGATCAGCACACACACGCTGGCCGCCGCACCCCGCCCCACGCGGCCGCGCAGCTGGTGGAGTTGCGCCAGGCCGAACCGCTCGGCGTGTTCGATCACCATCAGGCTGGCATTGGGAACATCCACGCCCACCTCGATCACGGTGGTGGCCACCAGCAGCGGCATCTGCCCGCCACTGAACAGCGACATCACGGCGGCCTTTTCGGTTGCGGGCATGCGCCCGTGCAGCAGACCCACCATCGAGCCGGCCAGGGCCTGGCTCAGCTGAGCGTGGGTCTCGGTGGCGTTCTGCAGGTCCAACGCCTCGCTCTCCTCGATCAGCGGGCATACCCAGTACACCTGCCGGCCGCGCGCCACCTCGTCACGGATGTGTTCGATCACCGCCTCACGCCGGTTGTCGGCGAACACCTTGGTGACGATGGGTGTACGGCCCGGCGGCAGTTCGTCGATGGTGCTCACCGACAGGTCGGCGTAGTAGGTCATGGCCAGGGTGCGCGGGATGGGTGTGGCCGTCATCATCAGCAAGTGCGGCTCCAGTGACGGCCCCTCGCTGAGCGCACCTTCAAGCTTCTTGCGCAAGGCCAGGCGTTGCGCCACACCGAAGCGGTGCTGCTCATCGATCAGGGCCAAGCCCAGGCGCGCGAACTGCACGTGGTCCTGGATCACCGCCTGCGTACCCACCACCAAGGCGGCACGCCCATCGGCCGTGGCCTCCAGCATCGCCTTGCGGGCCTTGCCCTTGACGCTGCCGGTCAACCAGGCCACGGTCTGCCCGCGCGCCTCCAGCAAGGGTTGCAACCAGCCCACCAGCTTGCGGAAGTGCTGCTCGGCCAGGATTTCCGTGGGGGCCATCAGTGCGCACTGCCAACCGGCGTCGATGGCCACCGCAGCGGCCAAGGCCGCCACCACGGTCTTGCCCGAACCCACATCGCCTTGCAGCAGGCGGTGCATCGGTTCTGCGCGTGCCAGGTCCTGCGCGATCTCGTCCACCACCCGATGCTGCGCCCCGGTCAGCTCGAAGGGCAAAGCCGCCAGCAGTTGTTCGGGCAGGCCGCCCACTGCGGGCCGAAGGACCGGCGATCGGCGCTGCGCACGTTCGCGGCGCGCCATCAGCTGGCTCAACTGCTGAGCCAGCAGCTCCTCCCACTTCAGCCGTTGCCAGGCCGGGCTGCTTCGGCCCTCCAGCGCAGCCAGGCTGGCATGCGGTGCCGGGTGGTGAAGCGCATGCAAGGCCTCTCGCAGCGCCGGCAAGCCGGGCCGAACCAGGTGCGGCGGAATCACCTCCTGCAGCGGCGCGCGTTGCAGGGCGCTGGCCACGGCCTTGCGCAGGTAGGCCTGCGGCAATGCGGCCGTCGTCGGGTAAACCGGCGTGAGGGAAGTGGCCAGCGGCGTGTCGTCACCGACGGACTTGAACACCGGGTGCACCATTTCGTGACCAAAGAAGCCGCCGCGAACCTCACCGCGCACGCGAACCTGAGAGCCTGCAGCCAAGGCCTTCTGGTGTGAGGGGTAGAAGTGCAGGAAGCGCAGCACCAACTCACCGGAGCCGTCGCGCAGCCGGGCAATGAACTGACGACGGGGCCGCAGCTCCACGCGCGCATCAACGATCACGCCCTCGCACTGGGCCGCCTGACCGTGGTTCAGTTCCCCGATCGGCGTCAGGCGCGTTTCGTCCTCATAGCGCAGGGGCAGGTGCAGGGCCAGGTCGATGTCACGAAGCAGGCCCATCCGTTCCATCGCCTTTTGCGGCGCAGACTTTTCCTTGGGTGCGGCAGCAGGCTCGGCCATCGCGGCATTCTGCACGTGCGGCAGGGCGATGCGGGCTGGTGGACAATTTCGCACTTCCCACTCAGGCCGGTACAGCCTGCTGCCATGAACCCAGACACCCCCCACGCCCCCGAGGCCGCCGGTCGTCCCGGCATCGACCGCGACTACACGCTGGCCGATTTCGACTTCAAGCTGCCCCCCGAGCTGATCGCCCAGCACCCGGCACCCGAGCGCAGCGCCTCGCGCTTGCTCGACGGCCGCAGCGAGCGTGCCGTGGACCGCATCTTCCGGGAACTGCCCGGCCTGCTCAACCCGAACGACCTGCTCGTGTTCAATGACACGCAGGTCATCAAGGCGCGTCTTTTCGGAGAAAAGGAGACCGGCGGTGCGGTCGAGGCGCTGGTCGAGCGGGTGCTTCCCGACAACGAGGTGTGGGCCCATCTGCGCGCGAGCAAGTCGCCCAAGGCCGGGGCCCTCGTGCGTTTCGGCGCCTCCAGTGCACACGGCGGGCGCGAAGGGTTCGACGCCCAGGTGTTGGGGCGTTGCGGCCCCGACAACGCCCTGTTCCACCTGCGCTTGCCCGCAGACCCCTTGGCCCTGATGGGGCGCTTCGGCCATGTGCCCCTGCCGCCCTACATCACCCATGAAGACTCGGCCGAGGATGAGAGCCGCTACCAAACCGTGTTCGCGTCCAAGCCTGGCGCGGTGGCCGCGCCCACGGCGTCGCTGCACTTCGACGAGTCGGTGCTGAAGGACCTGGACGCGCGTGGCATCCGCCGCGCGGCCATCACCTTGCATGTGGGCGCCGGCACCTTCCAGCCGGTGCGAAGCGAGAACCTGCGCGAACACCAGATGCACAGCGAGTGGTTCGAGGTGAGCGCGGCCACCGTGGCGGCCATTGAGGAAGCCCGTGCGCGCGGCGGCCGCATCTGGGCGGCCGGCACCACCACGATGCGCGCGCTGGAGTCGGCCGCGCGCACGCCCGATGGCAAGGTGAAAGCGGGATCGCGCGACACCGACATCTTCATCACGCCGGGCTTCGACTTCCGTGTGGTGGACGGCCTCATCACCAACTTTCACCTGCCCAAGAGCACCTTGATGATGCTCGTGAGCGCCTTCGCGGGCCATGGGCACATCATGTCCCTCTACCGCCACGCCATTGAGGCGCGCTACCGCTTCTTCAGCTACGGCGACGCCATGCTGCTGCAGCGCGCCCGGCCCTGACCCCATGCTCCAGTTCGAACTCCTGCGCACCGAAGGCCATGCCCGCCGTGGCCGCCTCACACTCAACCATGGCGTGGTGCAAACGCCGATCTTCATGCCGGTGGGCACCTACGGCACGGTCAAGGGCGTGATGCCGCGCAGCCTCGAGGAAATGGGCGCGCAGATCATCCTGGGCAACACCTTCCACCTGTGGCTGCGTCCGGGCCTGGATATCCTCAAGCCGTTTGGTGGTCTGCATGGCTTTGAGCGCTGGAACAAGCCCATCCTGACCGACAGCGGTGGCTTTCAGGTTTGGAGCCTGTCGGGTGAAGACGGCAAGGGCCGCAAGATCACCGAGGAGGGTGTGCGCTTTGCCTCTCCGGTGACGGGCGACAAGCTCTTCCTCACCCCCGAGGTGAGCATGCAGATCCAGACGGTGCTCAATTCGGACATCGTCATGCAGTTCGACGAGTGCACGCCCTACCAGACGGCGGGTCAACTCACCACGCAGGCCCAGGCGCGCGCTTCGATGGAACTCAGCCTGCGCTGGGCCAAGCGTTGCCAGGCGGAATTTGCGCGACTCGAGAACCCCAACGCGCTGTTCGGCATCGTGCAGGGCGGCATGTACGAAGACCTGCGCCAGGAATCCTTGGATCAATTGGTGGAGCTGAACCTGCCGGGCTACGCCGTCGGGGGTGTATCGGTGGGTGAGCCCAAGGAGGACATGCTGCGCCTGACCGCCCACACGCCTCACCGTCTGCCGGCCAACAAGCCCCGCTACCTGATGGGCGTGGGCACGCCCGAAGACCTGGTGTATGGCGTGCAGCATGGTGTGGACATGTTCGACTGCGTCATGCCTACCCGCAACGCGCGCAACGGCCACCTCTTCACCCGTTTCGGAGACCTGAAGATCCGCAATGCGCGTCACAAGACCGATGAGCGGCCGCTGGACCCCACCTGCACCTGCTACACCTGCAAGGGCATCACGCGTGAAGATGGCAGCGTGAGCGGTGCTTTCAGCCGCGCCTACCTGCACCACCTGGACCGCTGCGGCGAAATGCTGGGCCCCATGCTGGCCAGCATCCACAACCTGCATTACTACCTGAACCTGATGGGTGAGGTGCGGCAGGCCCTGGACGAGGGGCGGTTCGCCGCCTACGCGCAGCAGTTCGCGCGGGACCGCGCGCAGGGCTGTTGACCCGCCGAGGCGCTACTTCAGCGCCGCCTCCACCTGCCAGCGGGGCCGCTCGATCTGCGCCAGCCGCTGCGCCAGCACAGGCAGCGCCTCATCCAGCATGGGCTTCATCGGGTGCGGCGGGTTGATGACGAACACGCCACTGCCCATCATGCCGAAGCCGCGGTCGTCCGCGGCTTGAACTTGGATCTGTGCATCCAGCCAGCCCTTGGGTGCTGAGGCTGCAGCCGTGCGCAGCCGCTTGGGCAACTGCACCGCCTCCACCAGCTGAACCAGCGGGTACCACACGATCACCACCGCCTGCGCAAAGCGCGTCATGATCTCGCGCACGGCGGCCACCACCTTGCCGTAGTCGGGCTTCAGCTCGTAGCTCGGGTCGATCAGCACCACGCCGCGTCGCGAGGGCGGTGGCAGCTCACGGACGAGCCCGGCGAAGCCGTCGGCCATGTGCACCTTGGTGTGCGGCCGATCGGCCAGGAAGGCGCGCAAGATGCGCTCGTCCGTCGGGTGCATCTCATACACATGCAGCGGGTCGGTGGGGCGCATCAGTGCCTGTGCGATGGCCGGTGAGCCGGGGTATTGGCTGAGCTTGGCGCCCGGGCCACCGTTGAAGTCGCGCACCAAATGCAGGTAGCGCTGCAAGGCCTCGGGCAGGGCCTTGCCCTCCGCCATGGCCGCCCAAAGCGCGGCCACGCCACCTTCGAACTCGCCTTTCTTGCCCGCGTAGCGGCCTTCCAGCGAGTAGCCACCGGCACCGGCGTGGGTGTCCACCAGCGTGTAGGGCTTGTCCTTGTCGCCCATGTGGCGCAACACCTCCGACAGTACCAGGTGCTTGAGCACATCGCCGTGGTTGCCGGCGTGGAAAGCGTGTCGGTAGGCGAGCATGGGGCACTGTAGCCCAGATGGATGTCAACCGACCCGATGGGCCAGGCGTTGAGCACGAATCGACCCCAGGAGCCGAACATGTACCCGCTGGCCCGCACCCTCGCCCTGTCGCTGTTGTCGGTGGCCGCCGCGGCCATCGCTGTTCCGGCCCACGCCGATCGGGGTGGGCACGGCTACCGTGTGGGGTATGGGCCTTCTCATGGTCATCATGGGCATCATGGCCACCAGGGGTACCGCCATGGGCATGCGCACCACCACGGGCGCAGCGGCATCTGGGGGCCACTGATCGTGGGCGGCTTGATCGGCGCGGCCATCGTGGGTTCGACGTCGGCACACGCCCATGCGGCGCAACCGGTGGTGGTGCCCGTGGTGCCGCCCGTGCCCTCGCATCTGGTCGCGGCCCCCGCGGTACCGCCGGTCGTGATCGCACCGGCCCAAGCGGCGCCTCCACGCGTGCAGTACTTCTGCGCCCCCTACCGGGCCTACTACCCCTTCGTGGCCAACTGCCCCGAGCCCTGGTACGTGATGCCGTATTGAGTAGGGCGCGCGGCCCATGGGCTGGGCTCTCAGCTCATTTCATCCACGCGCTGCACCGGCCACCAGCGGCAGGCCTAGCCCGGGGCCGCTGACTGCTCAGGCAGGCGCGCCCGGCTGCTTCAGCGGGTGGGCCGCTGCGAAGGCCGGCAGCGCCTGCAAGCGCTCGTTGATGGCCACGGCCGTGGGATAGGCCGAAGCATCCAGCTTGAAGAACATGAAGGCCAGCAGGTGCGAGGCCAGGCAGATGTCGGCTTGCGTTAACTGGTCGCCATGGCAGTACAGGCCCGTGTTCTTCGAGCCTGCCAACTGCGCCTCGATGGCCTCCAGCCCGCTGTGCAGCGCGCGGGCCAGCCACTTCTGCAACGCCTCATCGCTCAGGCCTTGGTCCTTGGTCAGGTGGTTGCGCACCTTGGGCACCAGCAGCGGGTGCGTGTCGGCCGCGTGGATCATCGACAGACCCCGCACGCGCGCCCGGCCCGCTGCATCGGTGGGCAGCAGGGGCGGCGTGGGCGCGATCTCGTCCAGGTACTCCACGATGGCCATCGACTGGAACAGCACCCGCCCGTCGTCCAGCCTCAGCGCCGGCAGCACCGCCTGCGGGTTCACGGCGCGAAACGCCGGCTTCAGGTGTTCGCCGCCCAGCATGTCGATGGCGTGCACCTCGTGGGGAATGTTCTTCAAGGCCAGCGCCACGCGCACGCGGTAGGCCGCCAGGGACCGCCAGTTGGAATAGAAGATCATCAAATCCTCCGATCGGGAAATGAACCACCGCAGGCATCACGCGCGCCCAAGCGGCCACAATCGACCGATTGTGCAGCGCGCCGGCAAATCGGTTCAGTCCCGCTTTGCTTGGCCCCGCCCCGTGTTCGCAAACAAATGGTGTCTCACCCATTTTGGAAACCATGACCACACTCTTCGACCCCATCCGCATCGGCGACATCGACCTGGCCACCCGCGTGGTGATGGCCCCACTCACCCGCAGCCGCGCCAAGGGCACGGTGCCCAATGACCTGATGCGCCAGTACTATGAACAGCGTGCGGACCCGTCCACCGGCGCCGGTTTGATCATCAGCGAAGCTTCGCAGATCAGCCCCGAAGGGCAGGGCTACCTGGACACGCCAGGCATCTACAGCGAGGAACAGGTGCAGGGTTGGAAACGCATCACCGACGCGGTGCATGCCAAGGGCGGCCGCATCGTGATCCAGCTGTGGCATGTGGGGCGCATCAGCCACACCTCGCTGCAGCCCGGCGGCCAGCCGCCGGTGTCGTCCACCGCGCGGGCCTCGGGCAGCAAGACCTACAACGCCGAGGGCTTCGTGGACTGCTCGACCCCGCGTGCGCTGCGTTCTGAAGAGATGCCGCGCATCGTGGAGGACTACCGGCGTGCGGCGGCCAACGCCATTCGCGCAGGCTTCGACGGCGTCGAGGTGCACGGTGCCAACGGCTACCTGATCGACCAGTTCCTGCGCGACAGCATCAACGATCGCAGCGATGCCTACGGCGGCTCGATCGAGAACCGCGCGCGGCTGCTGGTGGAGGTGATGACGGCCGTGTCGAAGGAAATCGGCGGCGGCCGCACGGGCGTGCGCCTGTCGCCCATCACGCCGGTCAATGGAGCCGCACAGGACAGCAACGCCGCGGCCCTGTTCGACCACATCATGCGCCATTTGGCGCCGCTGAACCTGGCCTACATCCATGTGATCGAAGGCCAGACGGGAGGCGCTCGCGACCTGACCGACAAGGGTGTGGCGCCTTTTGACTACGCCGCCATGCGTGCCCACTTCAAGGGTGCGTGGATGGTGAACAACGGCTACAGCCTGCAGATGGCACAGGACACGCTGGCCAAGGGCGAAGCCGACCTGATCGCGTTTGGCCGGCCCTTCATCGCCAACCCCGACCTGGGCCGGCGCCTGCGCGAAGGGGCACCTCTGAACGCACTGGTGCGCGAGACGTTGTACACACCCGGGCCCGCGGGCTACACCGACTATCCGACGCTTGCCTGAGCACCAGCCCGGCCCAGGGGACCGGGCCTGCGGATCGCGCTCGGGTGCGGTTCAGCGCAAGTGCTGTCGCCCAACCTTGCTGCGAAAGGCCTCGGCAATCGACACCTGCCGCGGCCCCGGTACCACTTCGCCCTCTTCCCCGGTCTGCAGCGAACCTTCCACCGTCACCGATAGGTAGAAGCCGCAAAAGCCGCTTTGCGCCATCATCTTGCTGGCCTGCTTGAAGCCCATCACCGCATCGAACTTGCTGCAAGGCATGCGCGGTTCGCTGATGGCCAGGATGCAATTTGGAAAGCGAAGCCGATCGCCTATCCAGGCGTGGGTTTCCAGCAGGCCGGTGATGGTGAGGTTCTCGCCCATCAGGCCCGGTGTCGGGTCTTCATCCCATAACTGCAGCCGCGCCTGCGAGCGCACGGTCTTCCAGAAGGCGTAGTGCTCGTGCGGGTAGGCGTAGACCGCCTTGCCGCGTCCGCCGTGCACCGTGGGGTCGGCCTGCTCGTCGCCCTCAAGCCCCAGGGGCCCCACAGCCACCGAAACCCCGGGGCCCACCGCGCGCTTGCCGTGGGCGGTGAGGATCGTGCGGCCATCGGCCACGGTGACCCGCTGGGCCATCGCCGTGTTGACGCTGAGGATGCGGATCCGGCCGTTCATGTCAGCTGCGGACCGTACCATGGTTCAATTCCGTCAGAGTCATTGAAAGGTCCCACCATGTTCAATCACGTCATGCTCGGCACCAACGACATCGAGCGCGCCAAGCGCTTTTACGACGCGGTGCTGGGCGTACTCGGTGCCGGTGAGCCCGTGCGAAATGTGTCGGGCTCGGGCCATGTGCGCCTGTTCTACCGCCATGAGGGCAGCGCCTTCTGCCTGACCCAGCCCATCAACGGAGAGCCGGCCACCGTGGCCAACGGCGGCACCATTGGCTTCAAGTGCCACTCGCCTGAGCAAGTGCAGCGCTTCCATGATGTGGCCGTGGCGCACGGAGGCGTGTCGGTCGAGGACCCGCCGGGCCCACGCACCGGCGGCTTGGGCACGCTGCACCTGGCCTATGTGCGAGACCCGGATGGCCACAAGTTGTGCGCCATCCATCGGCCGTCGTGACCCGCGCGGGTCGCGACGACTGGCCCGCCATCTGGTCCATCCTCGAACCCGTGTTCCGCGAAGGCCGCACCTACACCTTCGCCCCGGACATCAGTGAGGCCGACGCTCGTCAAGCCTGGATGGTCCTGCCGGCCAAGACCTTCGTCTGTGAGGATGCAGCAGGCCGCATGGTGGGCACCTACTACCTCAAAGCCAACCAGCCGGGACAAGGCCGCCACGTGGCCAACTGTGGCTATGTGGTCAGCGCCGACGCGCGGGGCCTGGGCGTGGCGTCTGCCATGTGCGTCCACTCGCAACAGCAGGCCCGTGAACGGGGCTTTCGAGCGATGCAGTTCAACTTCGTGGTCTCTACCAACGAGGGCGCGGTGCGCCTGTGGAAGCAGCACGGGTTCCAGATCGTGGGCACCTTGCCCGGCGCCTTCCACCATCCCGATCACGGCTTCGTCGACGCCTTCGTCATGTTCAAGCAGCTCGTCGCGGATTGACGGGTGCGCTATCCTGGGCGCATGCAAGTCCACCCCGTTGCGCTCTGGCATGAACTGGCTGCTTCGAAGAAGGGTGAGGGGCTTGATGCCTTTCTGGCCGATGAGGCCGTGTTCATCTCCCCGGTGGTGCACACGCCGCAGCGCGGCAAGGCGATCACCAAGGCCTACCTGAGCGCGGCCCTCCACGTGTTCGGCAACCCGAGCTTCCGTTATGTGCGGGAGATCGTGGGTGCACAGGACGCGATGCTGGAATTCGAAACCGAGATCGATGGCATCGTCGTCAACGGCGTGGACATCCTGAAGTGGAACGAGGCCGGACAGGTGATCGAGTTCAAGGTGATGTTGCGCCCGCTCAAGGCGGTGAACCTCATCCACGAGCAAATGGGCCGCATGTTGGCTGCGGCTGCCCAGTCGCGCGGCGCGTGAAGAGCCCCGCGCCCATGGGCCCACAGGAACTTCAAGCCCTGATCCGCACCGGCATTCCGGTGGCGAACTTCATGCAACTGAGCGTGCTCGAGGTTCGCCCCGACGGCGTGGACCTGTCGGCCCCGCTGGCGCCCAACCTGAATGTGCACGGCACGCTGTTCGGCGGCAGTGGCGCTGCGATGGCGTTGGTGGCGGCGTGGTCGCTGTCGCACACCCGGCTGCACCGCGAAGGCCTCGACGTTCCGCTGGTGGTGGTCAAGCAGAACATGCATTACTTCAAGCCGGTGCGCTCGACCGTGATCGCCCGTGCTCGGTTCGCGTCGGGCCACGGCTGGGAACCGTTCATCCTGGCGGTCCAGCAAAGCCAACGCGCTCGCCTGGGTGTGGTGGTCGAGTTGGTGCCTGAATCCAAGCCCGAGGAGGTGGCGGCACGGCTGGAGGCCACCTTCGCCGCGGTGCCGGGCTGATGCCCGCCTTCAGCGCAACTTCAGCGCCACCACGGTGCGGTCAGGGCACCAAGCCCTGAACCCCCCACTGGCCTCGAGCTGGGTCCCAGTCAAAGCGCCCGCGGTGGTGCGTGTCCCGGTTCAGCTGCAGGAAGTCCATGGATTGAACCTGCACTGTTACCACCGTGAAGTGGCGCTGCGCTGTCTCGAGGCCCAGTGCTGCTCTCGGGTCCGAATCGGACGAGCCTTCCAAAGGCGTACCAGGTGCCGTCGCCTGCGCGTAGTCCGCACGTGCCGTTGGCGGCACCGCGGCCCAATGGCGCTGCACGGAGTCGTGGTCGGCTTCCACCGATGCCAGCCCCGTGATGCGAAGCTGTTGCCGATGCCCCGGGTCCCACAGCAGCAGCGCCACCTGTGGGCAGGCGGCCAGTTCCACCAGCTTAGCGCTGCGGGCGTCCGTGTAGAACACCAGGCGGCGCTGATCCACGCCAACCTGGCGCAGGATCACACTGCGCGCCGCCGGGCCCTGCGCCCCTTGGGTGCAAAAGGCCACCACGCGCCAGGGGTGGCGGCGGTCGGCGCTGGCCCGGGTGAGCTGGCGCCACAGCTCGTCGACGGTTGGCAGGCTCATGTTGGCAATTCGGGCGCTTGCGGGGTGTCAACGGCCTTGAGCGCGCCGGCTGACGCGTTCGCGGCTGCGACGCTTTCCATGCGCCGACTGTAGGCCCTGCGGGCCTCATGGGGCACCTTCAGGGGGATCAACATCGCCCTATGCATTTCTTGCATAACCTCAAAATCTCGGCGAGTGACTTCGTCGTTACACTGATTTTTCACTTGAATTGGGCCGGGGTTCAGCCTTGCCAATGGCACCTTCGCCCGAGGGTAGAGGCGCCGCCACAAGACTGGTGGCGTGGGCGAAGCGGGGTGTGATGGGGTCAGTCGGATCGTGAAACCGCGTGTAACCGCGGTCTGCTGCGCATCGATTGACCCGATCTCATCTCTACGCCTTCAACTCCCAGGAACTCACCATGAACCCAGCAGCCGCAGCGGTTGTCCCGTTGAATGCACCTGCCCACGTGCGCCACCAACGCCTGATCCAGTGGGTCGGCGACATCGCCGCCTTGACGCAAGCCAAGGAGGTCTATTGGTGCGATGGCAGCGAGGCCGAATACAACCGCCTGTGCGGCGAACTGGTGGCTGCGGGCACCATGAAGCGGCTCAACCCCAAGCTTCGCCCCAACAGTTACCTGGCCTGCAGCGACCCGTCCGATGTGGCGCGCGTCGAAGACCGCACCTTCATCTGCAGCCAGAAGAAGGAAGACGCAGGCCCCACCAACAACTGGATGGCCCCGGCTGAGATGCGCGCCTTGCTGCAGACGGGCGATCAGGCCCTCTTCAAGGGCGCCATGAAGGGCCGCACGCTCTATGTGGTGCCCTTCTCGATGGGCCCGATCGGATCGCCGATTGCGCACATCGGGGTGGAACTCTCCGACAGTCCCTATGTGGCGGTGAACATGCGCATGATGACCCGCATGGGCCGTGCCGTGCTGGACGTGCTGGGTGAGAACGGTGAATTCGTGCCCTGCGTGCACACCGTGGGCGCGCCCCTGGCCCAAGGACAACAGGACGTGGCCTGGCCCTGCAACAAGACCAAGTACATCGTCCATTACCCCGAAACCCGCGAGATCTGGAGCTACGGCTCGGGCTACGGCGGCAATGCGCTGTTGGGCAAGAAGTGCTTCGCCCTGCGGATCGCCTCCACCATGGGCCGCGACCAGGGCTGGCTGGCCGAGCACATGCTGGTGCTGGGCGTCACCCAGCCCAATGGCGTCAAGCGCCATGTGGCCGCCGCCTTCCCCAGCGCCTGCGGCAAGACCAATTTCGCCATGCTGATCCCCCCGGCCGGCCTGAAGGATGCCGAGGGCCAGACCTGGAAGGTGACCACCATCGGCGACGACATCGCCTGGATCAAGCCGGGCACGGACGGCCGCCTGTACGCCATCAACCCCGAGGCCGGCTACTTCGGCGTGGCCCCGGGCACCAACCACAAGACGAACCCGAACTGCATGGATTCGCTGCAGCGCGACGCGATCTTCACCAATGTGGCCCTCACGCCCGAAGGCGATGTGTGGTGGGAAGGCATGAGCGATGTGCCGCCGGCCGAACTCATCGACTGGCAAGGCAAGCGCTGGACGCCTGAGATTGCCAAAGAAACCGGTGCCAAGGCCGCCCACCCCAATGCCCGCTTCACCGTGGCCGCCACCAACAATCCGGTGCTGGACGCCGATTGGGACAACCCGCAGGGCGTGGCCATCGACGCCTTCATCTTCGGCGGCCGCCGCAGCACCACGGTGCCGCTGGTGACCGAGGCGCGGACCTGGGTGGAGGGCGTGTACATGGCCGCCACCATGGGCAGCGAAACCACCGCTGCGGCCGCCGGCCAGCAGGGCGTGGTGCGCCGCGACCCCTTCGCCATGCTGCCGTTCATGGGCTACAACATGAGCGACTACTTCCAGCACTGGCTCAGCCTGGGCAAGAAGCTCGAAGGCCAGGGCGTGAAGTTGCCCAAGATCTACTGCGTCAACTGGTTCCGCAAGGGTGCCGACGGCAAGTTCGTGTGGCCGGGCTATGGCGAGAACATGCGCGTGCTCAAGTGGATGCTCGAGCGCGTGGAGGGTGCGGCACAGGGCGTCGAACATGTGTTTGGCATCAGCCCACGTTACGAAGACCTGTCCTGGAGCGGCCTGGAGTTCAGCCGCGATCAGTTCGACAGCGTCATCGGCATCGACCGCGCGGCCTGGGCCGAAGAACTCAAGCTGCACGATGAACTCTTCGAGCAGCTGAGTTACCACCTGCCCGAGGAGCTGCGCCAGACCAAGGCGCAGATCGAGAAGCGCTTGGCGGCCTAACGGTCGGTGGTGCCCTCGCGTGGATTGGGCCGGTGTCGGGGACACGCAGCCCGCCGCGCGACAATGCCGGCATGAAGGCTGATCTCAACAACGCTGAACTCGACGAACTGGACGCACTGTTGCAGCAGGCGCCCGAACCGCTGGACCCGCTGGACGTGGTGGCCCTGGACGGCTACCTGTGCGCCGTGGCCGTGCAGCCGCGCATCGTGCCGCCGGCGGACTGGCTGGCGCGGGCCCTGGACACCGACGGCAGCCGCTGGCCTCCGGCCGAGATCGACCCCGCCTGGCTGGCCCGCGTGCAGGGCCTGCTGCAACGTCGCTTCGAGGCGCTGGTGCGCGGGCTGTCCGAAGACCGTGTGTTCGACCCGGTGGTCAGCGACACCGGACAGCGTAGCCAAACCGGGCCGGACGACAGTCGGCAAGACCAGGCCGAGCCGGATGAGCTCGAATCCAAGGTGCCGCCGCACTCCCGGGCGCTGCTGTCTTGGGCCTCGGGTTTCCTGTACGGCGCGCAGGTGTTCGAATCTCTGATCGAGCACCCCGACGATGCGGTGCACCTGGCCATGTCACGCATCCTGCGCCACCTGCCGCCGGACACCGATGAGGACCGCGAACTGGTGGCCGAGCTCGACCGCCAGCAACCGCTGCAAAGCGAAAGCCAGGCCATCGAGGATGCGGTCGACGCTGCGGTGACGCTGTGGGACCTCACCGCGCAGGAACGCATGGCCGTGCGCACCATCCAGCGCGAAGGCGCGAAACTGGGTCGCAACGACCCCTGCCACTGCGGCAGCGGCAAGAAGTACAAGCAGTGCCACGGCAAGACCTGATCGGGGGTTCTGTGCGCCGGGTCGTGCGGTGCCCGCGCCCATGAAGCTGCAGATCCTCTCCGACCTGCATTTGGAAACCGAGTCCTTCGACCCCGAGCCCGCGCCCGGGGCCGATCTCTTGGTGCTGGCCGGTGACATCGACACCACCTGGGCGGCCTATGAGCGCTTTTCGGGCTGGCCCACGCCGGTGCTGGTGGTGCCCGGTAACCACGAGTTCGACCGGCGCGAACTGCGAGAGGCCTTGCCTGCCTTTCGCGACCACTGTGCGCGTTTTGGCTTGAGGGTGATTGAGCGCGATGAATGGCTGCACACGACCGACGAAGGCCGAACCATCCGTTTTTTGGGCACGGTGCGGTGGAGTGACTTCGACGTGTTCGGCCCCGCACGACAGGCCAAGGCCATCAAGGCGGCGGGCTACTTTCAAAAGGTGATGCAGGCCACTTGCGAAGGGCAGGTGTTTGATGCGCAGGCCGTGCGGGCGGAGGCCTTGGCGAGTCGGGCCTGGCTGCAGGCGCGCTTGAACTCAAGCGCTGATGTGCGTGACGATGCGTCTTGCGGGCCCCTTCGGGATGCTGACCCGGTTCCCGACGCACCGCCTATCGACACCACGGTTGTGATCACCCACTTCGCCCCCAGCCTGCGCAGCGCGGACCCCCGCTATGGGACGCAACCCACCACCGCCAGTTTTTGCAACGACGACGAAGACCTGATCGGGCACGCCGACCTGTGGATCCACGGGCATGTGCACTGGCGATCGGATTACACGATGCCGCACCGCCCGAATTCGGGTGGCGCAAGCGGTGGGGCCAGCCGGGTGGTGTGCCAAGCGCGTGGCCTGCTGCACAAGGGCGAAACCGAGGGCTTCGACCCGCTGCGCCTGTTCCGCGTTTGATCTGTCGCAAGGACGGTGCGTGCACACAGGCCTAGAGTGCAACCATTGGTTTCACCCCTTGCAGGAATCCCCTCATGAAGATTCTCCTGGCCGTCGATGGCAGCCCCTACACCAAGCGAATGCTGGCCTATGTGGCGGCGCACGACGAGTGGTTGGGTGCCCACCACGACTACACCATCGTCACAGCGATCCCGGCGGTGACGCCACGGGCGGCCGCCGTGCTGGAAAAGGACGTGCTCAAGGCCTACTACGAAGAGGAAGGGGAGAAGATCCTCAAGTCGGTGCGCACCTTTTTCAAGCGCCAGCTACAGGCGCCGGTGCGCTTTGAACTCAAGGTCGGGCACCCGGCCGAGCAGATCGTGGCCCTGGCCCAAAGGATCAAGCCCGATCTCATCCTGATGGGGTCCCACGGCCATGGCAGTCTGGGCAATCTGGTCATGGGCTCGGTGGCCACCAAGGTGATGGCCCACACCAAGGTGCCGGTGCTGCTGGTGCGCTGAAGTTAGGCGCCAAGGCGCCTCAAGATTGGCGGCGCCGTGGCCCCGATCGGCCCGTTCTGTTGGGCCCGCCAGGGCGCGGTGCCTGCGAATGACGAGCCGCCTGCGAACGGCGTGCGGCCGGCCTCGATGGCATCGGCCGGCTCACATCAGCCAGCAGCAGGCAGCCACGCACCAGGCTCTCCACCGCCTCCTCCATCGAGGCGGGTGGCTCGAGGCTGTCGATTTCCGCGATCAGCGCCTGTGCGTCCTCCAGGTCAGCCGGGTCCAGGTGTTGGTAGATCTGGGCCAGGGCTTCGATCAGTTCGGGTGCATCGCTCATCGGGCCCTCGGTGAGGGAGGGGAACTCGCCGCAGGCGGTGGCGAAGCCCAAGACCCAGGGCTGCACCGCAGCCATCGGCAACGTGGCGTCGTCCACATCGGTGATCCACGGGTCGAACCACTGGCGGCTTGAAATCAGTGCATCCAGTTCGCCATGCCGCTGCTGCACCAATGCCTGCAGGCGCGTGCGGGCGGGCCAGTTGGCCGGCAGGCCGCGGCCTTCGTCGTCGGTGACGTAGGGCAGCCAGCGCGATTCGGGGATGCGCTGTGGCTGCAGCAACACCCCGGCCAGGAAGCCGTCGAGCGCGGTCAAGTCAAGAGGCTGCAGCGGTGCGGGTACCTGGCCCAGCAGTTCATCCAACTCCTGCAGCTCGGATTCCTGCAGGGGCTTGGTGGTGGGCTTGGTGTTGGGTTTGGGGTGGTGCAGCGTGTTCACCCCTGGATTGTCGACGGTCAAACAAACCCGACTGCGCCTGCGATTCGGCGCCCCGCCGTAGACTGCGCGGCCATCACTATCCCGCCAGGAGACCGCCATGGGCGCACCCGAGTCCTTTACCGCCACCACCGACATCACCCACTGGATCGGTGGTCGGCGGGTGCCGGCCACGGGCGGACGGACACAGCCCGTCTACAACCCGGCCACCGGCGCGGTGGCGCGTCAGTTGCAACTGGCCTCCAGCGACGACGTGGCCGCCGCGGTGGCCGCTGCGCAAGCGGCCTTCCCGGCCTGGGCCGACACGCCGCCCATCCGCCGTGCGCGGGTCATCAACAACTTTCTGGCCTTGGTCAATCAGCACAAGGACGCGCTGGCGGCCATGATCACCGCCGAACACGGCAAGGTGTTCACGGATGCGCAGGGCGAGGTGATGCGCGGCATCGACATCATCGAGTTCGCCTGCGGGATTCCGCAGCTGCTCAAGGGCGACTACACCGACCAGGTGTCCACCGGCATCGACAACTGGACCATGCGCCAGCCCCTGGGGGTGGTGGCCGGCATCACGCCCTTCAACTTTCCGGTGATGGTGCCCTGCTGGATGTTCCCCGTGGCGCTGGCCGCCGGCAACTGCTTCATCCTGAAGCCCTCCGAGCGCGACCCGTCGCCGTCGCTGTTCATGGCCGAACTGCTCAAGCAGGCGGGCCTGCCCGATGGCGTGTTCAACGTGGTGCAGGGCGACAAGGTGGCGGTGGATGCGCTGCTCACTCACCCTGACGTGAAGGCGATCAGCTTCGTGGGCTCTACCCCGATTGCGCAGTACATCTATGAAACCGGCGCGCACCACGGCAAGCGCGTGCAGGCCCTGGGCGGCGCGAAGAACCACATGGTGGTGATGCCAGACGCCGATATCGATCAGGCGGTCGATGCGCTCATCGGCGCGGGCTACGGCTCAGCCGGCGAACGCTGCATGGCGATTTCCGTGGCGGTGCTGGTGGGCGATGTGGCCGACAAGATCGTGCCCAAGCTGGCCGAGCGCGCGCGCGCCTTGAAGATCAAGAACGGCATGGAGCTCGATGCCGAGATGGGCCCGATCGTCACGCGCGAGGCGCGCGACCGCATCGAGGGCTACATCAAGCTCGGCGTGGATGAGGGCGCGCAGTTGGTGGTGGATGGCCGTGGCTTCAAGGTCGCCGGCCACGAGAACGGCTTCTTTACTGGGGGTACCTTGTTCGACCATGTGACCCCTCAGATGCGCATCTACAAGGAAGAGATCTTCGGCCCGGTGTTGGGCTGCGTGCGGGTGGCGGACTTTGCGGCCGCCGTCGATCTCATCAACGCGCACGAGTTCGGCAACGGCGTGGCCTGTTTCACCAGCGATGGCAATGTGGCCCGCGAATTCGCGCGCCGCATCCAGGTGGGCATGGTGGGCATCAACGTGCCCATCCCCGTGCCCATGGCCTGGCACGGTTTCGGGGGCTGGAAGAAGAGCCTGTTCGGCGACATGCATGCCTACGGCGAAGAAGGCGTGCGGTTCTACACCAAGCAAAAGAGCGTGATGCAGCGCTGGCCGGCCAGCATCGGCAAGGGCGCCGAATTCGTGATGCCCACGGCAAAGTAAGGCCTCGCTCGGGGGCCCGCGGCCCCTGGGCCCCTTGGCCCCTGCTCAGGTCCCGATCACGCCGCCGTCCAGCCGGCGCACCACCACCGTGGCCGAGCGCGGGCGCCCATCGGGCCGGAAGTCCGGCCAGTTGGAGTGTTTGCGCGGCTCTTTCGGATTCAGCCGCTCGCCTGCGCCTTCACCCGGGTGCTGGATATTCAGGAACATCGTGCGGCCATCGGGTGTCCAGGTCACACCGGTGACCTCGCAGTTCACCGGCCCCACCAGGAAGCGGCGCACTTCGCCGGTGGCCACGTCGCAGGCCAGCATCTGGTTGTTGCCCAGACGCTGGTACGCGCCCTTGCCCAGGCCGCCGGGGCCGATGTCGGTCTGGATCCACAACACGCCACGAGGGTCGAAGGCGATGCCATCCGGGCAGCCGAAGGCATCGCCTTGGATGGTGCCGCGCTCGCTGGCCACCGCCGACTGCGGATCGCCCGCCAGCATCAGGTGGTTCCAGATGAAGGTCTCCCCGTCGAAGTCGCCGCGTTCCTGCCAGCGGATGATCTGCCCCATCACGTTGTTGGCGCGAGGATTGGCCGCATCCACACCGGGCTGGCCTGCGGCACCGCGCGCGCTGTTGTTGGTCAAGGTGCAGTAGACCCAGCGCGTGGCCTCGTCGATGGCCAGCCATTCGGGGCGGTCCATCTTGGTGGCGCCCAGCAGGTCGCTGGCTTGGCGCGCCTTGATCACCACTTCACCCTGGTCGGTGAATCCCCCGGCGGCCGTCAGCGGGCCTTGGCCGTGCACCAGGGGCAGCCAGCGGCCGGTGCCGTCGGCGTCGAAGCGCGCCACATACAAGGTGCCGTGGTCCAGCAGTTCCCGGTTGACCTGCGCGGCCGTCAGTCCACCGCCGGCGGGCCTGATGCGGTCACGGCTGACGAACTTGTAGATGTACTCGAAGCGTGCGTCTTCGCCCGAGTACACGACGGCGCGCTGGTCGCGCGTCACGGCCACCCAGGCGCCTTCGTGCGCGGCGCGGCCGATGGCGGTGCGCTTGATCGGCGTGCTGTTCGGGTCCATCGGATCGAGTTCGACGATCCAGCCGAATCGGTGGGGTTCGTTGGGGTGTTTGGCGGCGTCGAAGCGCTCGTCATGGTCAGGCCACTTGTTCCAGCCGCCATTGGGACGGATGCCCCAGCGGCGCTCGTGTTCGCTGGGCTGGGCAGGGCCGCGGAAGTAGCCGGCCCAGTTCTCTTCGCCGCTGAGATAGGTGCCCCAGGGCGTCTTGCCGCTGGCGCAGTTGCTCAGCGTGCCCAGGATGCGCTGGCCCTGCGGGTCGGCCGCCGTGCGCATCAGGCGGTGGCCGGCGGCCGGCCCACCCACGGCAAACGGCGAGGACAGGGTGACGCGCCGCGCATAGCGCGAAGGCCGCACCATCTGCCACTGGCCGTCGCGCAGGGCCACTTCCACCACACCCAGACCGTGGGCGTTCTGGCTCTTGCGCACCTTCTCGGCCGAGCCCTCTCCCAGTCCATCCGGGTGGAGCAGGCCCTCGTCGGTGTACTCGTGGTTCATGGCCAGCAGGCCGCGGGTGTTGCCGGCGCCTGATGTCGATGGGGAAACAGGGCCTGACCCGTCATCGGCCAGCGGGTAGAAATGCAGGCCATCGTGGTGCATGCCCATTTGCACCGCCTGATCGGCAGCGCTGTTGGACGCATCGAAGCGGAAGGCGGGCATCTGCCCCGCCACGCCGATGGGCTCGCCCCAGGCGGCGATCGCGCGCGCCACATAGCCTGGCGGTACGGTGATGGTGTCGGCGGTGCTGGTGGGGATGGAGGCGAAGCCCAGACGCGGAGCTGTCGCAGCCGACGGCCCGGCGCTGGCGCATCCCGTCAGGCTGGTGCCGGCCGCAGCGGCCGTGGTCAGGCCGCCCAAGGTCCTCAGCGTCGACGGGGAGAAGGGCGCCAGGGCTCGCAGCGCCGCCAGCGTCGCGCCGCCGCCAGCAGCCTGTACCCAGGTGCGGCGCTCGGGGTTGCTCAGCTCGTGAATGCTGGGGTTGGAGGAGCGGTTGCTGTCCTCCATCTCATCGAAGTTCTTGGGCATGGTGACATCGGCTGATGATCGATCCAGGCACTCTAGCCTAGACCCCACGAGCCCGCGTGCGCCGGGTGTTGGGATCCGGCGGTTCCGCGCCTAAGATGGACCAATGAACAAGACCTTGCTGATCACCGGTGGCGGGCGCGGCATTGGCGCGGCCGTGGCGCGTCAAGCCGCCGCCCAAGGATGGGATGTGGCCGTGAATGCGGTGCGCGACCTGGCCTCGGCCCAAGGCGTGGCAGACGAGGTTCGAGCCCTGGGTCGCCGAGCCTTGGCCATTCAGGCTGACGTGGCGGATGAAGCCGCGGTGCGCGCGATGTTCGACCGGGTGGACGCCGAGCTGGGCCCCCTGGCTGCGCTGGTGAACAACGCCGGCGTGGTGGACATGGCGCAGCGTGTAGACGAGATGAGCCTGGCGCGGTGGCAGCGCATGTTTGCCATCAACGTGCAGGGCACCTTCCTGTGCACCCGCGAGGCCCTGCGGCGCATGAGCACCCGGCACGGTGGACGGGGCGGGGCCATCGTGAATCTGTCGTCGGCCGCCGCCCGCCTGGGTTCGCCTGGGCAGTATGTGGACTACGCTGCGGCCAAGGCGGCCATCGACACCTTCACCCTCGGGGTGGCGCGCGAGGTAGCCGCCGAGAGCGTGAGGGTGAATGCGGTGCGCCCCGGGATCATCGACACCGAGATCCACGCCAGCGGTGGTCAACCCGACCGAGCGCAGCGCCTGGCGCCCCAGGTGCCCATGCAGCGTGCCGGTACGGCCGACGAGGTGGCGCAGGCCGTGGTGTGGCTGCTCTCCGACCACGCCAGCTACGTCACCGGTAGCCTGATGGACGTGACGGGTGGGCGCTGACAGGGGCCAGGGTAGCCGCGCTACAGTCGGCGCCATGGACGCCCCCGACGCCCTCGACACGCCCGACACCGCCGGCCGGGCCGCACACGCTGAAGACCGCGACGCGGCCGCACGCCCAGGGGCTTGGCGGCGCTGGATGCGCGCCACGCTGGCTCTGGGGGCGGTGTTCGCCTTTGGTGCCTATTGCATCGGCTTGCCGGTGCAGGCGGCCAGCGTGGCCACGTCCTCGGCCACTTCCTCGGCCTCTTCCGCAATCGACAGCCTCAGCACCTCGGTGGGTGCTTTCTCCGCCGCCGTCGGCGCGGTGAGCACTTCGTCCTCCTCGGGGCGAGGCAAGGTGGCGCAGGGCGAGTACCGAATTGAAGCGGCGCAGGACCTGCCAGGCCTTCCCGCGCGCGTGGCCCTCGCCCTGCAGCCCACAGCGGCAGCTGTCGACGCGGGGGCACGGCCCTGGCAGCTGCGTCTGCCGGCCGAGGTGGCGGCATCTGGCGAACTGAGACCGGGTGGCGTGCTGGAGGTGCGCGAGCGGCCCTATGGCTTCGCGCTGTGGCAAGCCGGCGCCGGCCAAGCCTTCTACCTGGTGGTGCAGGACGAATGGTGGCAGGCCATGCAGGTGCGCGCTGTGGATGGGCGCTGAGCCACTCGGAGCCGAATTCAAAGGCACCAAACCAATCGCTGTTTGGCGGCGCCGGCTCGCGGCGCTGATGTGGGCCGCGGCGTGCATGCAGGCGCAGGGCCACACCCATGAAGGTGCTGCAGCGTCCATGCCCTTTTCGTCTCCCTTTTCCTGGGCATCCTGCCCCAACCCGCCGGTGGCCGAGGCCGCCGATTGGGATGTGCACCTTCAGCTGGCGGCCCTGATCCAGGCGGAGTGGCGTGCGCGGGCAGCCCCTGTGGCCTTGATTTCGCGCTCGGGCTTGAACCTGCAGCCCATCGGGCACCACTACTCCCATGCGGGCTTCCTGACCTCAGCCGGTACGGTGCGGCAGCTGTACTTCGATTGCGAGACGGCCCGCCCGCGGGTGTTCGACGAGGGGCTGGCCAGCTTTGTCGGCGGGGGGTCGCGCGAGGGCTGGCCTCGGGTCAGCGTGGTCTGGGGGCCGCCTGACCCGGCCGGAGATGGCGCCCGGACCGTGGCCGACGAAGG
>Ga0082207_1000204_pt1 | contig 34649 bp, 17 predicted proteins | sample LakMenEpi10Aug09_FD_71540 | JGI IMG/M metagenome (GOLD analysis project Ga0082207, IMG submission 71540)
ACATCAGTAGATCAATCTAGCTGGTATCATTCCTTAATTATTGAAATTGCCGAACAATTAAAACTAAATATGACGGATCTAGAATCTTGGATTGCCAGTCAATCTGTTTCTAATGTTGGGTTACTTAGACAGTTTATTAAAGAAATTTTATTGATAAAAATTTCAAACAACATTGTTATTTTTATTGATGAAATTGATGTGGTTAGAAAACTACCTTTTGCTACTGATGACTTTTTTGCTTACATTAGGTCTTGTCATGAAAAGCGAGTTATTAATGCAGATTTTAATCGTATTTCATTTGTTTTAATTGGCACGGCTACCCCCAATCAATTAATTCAGGATAGTCAAAGAACTCCTTTCAATATTGGTAAAGCAATTGAATTAAATGGACTGTCGTTAGAAGATAACTGTCAACCCTTGATGCAAGGACTAGAAGGGTTGGGTGTTTCCCCTCAAGAAATTCTACAAGAAATTTTTAGCTGGACTAATGGTCAACCTTTTCTAACTCAAAAATTGTGTTATTTAATGGCCAAGTTTAAAGTTCAAATACCTCGGTCTCTCTTATCAGCTTGGATGCGAGATTTTGTTTATAAACACATTATTGATAACTGGGAAAAAAAAGATGAACCTGCTTTTTTATCAAGTATAAGAGAGCGACTTATTTATCATCCTGACCAAGGGTATTTACTAAGGGTTTATGCTAATGTTTTAAAAGGTAAATTGGTGAAAGCGAGTAACACACCAGAACATGATGAATTATTACTATCTGGATTAGTTATCGTCGATAATCAGGGCTATCTTAGAGTGGCTAATGCTATTTATCAGGCAATTTTTAATCAAAAATGGTTATATAATGTATTAGCAGCTAGTCGTCCTTATCAATCGGAAATTGCTAAGTGGGAAGACTCAAATTTTACCGATACAAGTTGTTTACTGACAGGGAAAAAGTTAGAAGAATCTAAAAAATGGCAAGAAGATAAAGAATTAGATAGTGTCGATTATCGTTTTTTAGCCGCATCTGAAAGCATTACTCGTCAAAAACAATCTCGTTTATTTATGGTGGCAGCGGGAATATTTACTACCATTGTTACAGGTTTACTTGGGTTGGGATTTTACCAGTCATGGCTGCTACCTTACTTTTATAAAATCCCCTATACTAAGGAGCCTCAACTATTTAGCCAAGGCGAAAAAAAGCTACTTATCAAACAGGAAAATTTTTATAAAGATCGGGGTATTTTGGCTTTTCAAGATGCTAATTATTTGGAAGCTAAACAGTTATTCAAAAAAGCCTATCTTGCTCATCCTGAAGATGCAGAAATCTTGATTTATTATAATAATGCTATCGCTTATTTAAGTAATAATTATGTGACTTTGGCGGTGGTTATTCCCAGTGGCAAAAAAAATGAAATTTCCCAAGAAATCCTTAAAGGGATTGCTCAAGCACAATATTTATTTAATAGCCAATTACCGACAAATGCGAATAATTTATTTTTAAATATCGTTATTGCCAATGATAATAATGATGAAAAAGTTGCTAAGATAGTCGCTAAGGAAATCGTTAAAGACCCCAAAGTTATTGGAGTAATTGGACATTATTCTAGTGAAGCCACCTTAGCGGCTTTACCTATCTATGAAAGAGCCAAAATTACTTTAATTTCTTCTACAAGTTCCTCGAATGTAATTGAGAGTGAATACTTTTTTAGAACCGTTATCACCAATGAAAAAATTGGTGAAACTTTAGCTAATTACGCCAGCAAACATGATCTAGATAAGGTAATTATTTTTAATAATTCTAACCAGATTGATAGCCAAGAACTTACTCAAGAGTTTCGTCAAGCTTTCCAAAAAAAAGGCGGTAAAATCACTAAAGTAATTGATTTAGCATCTTCCCTAGATATTGACGCAGAAGTTTTAAAAGCATTCTCCCAAGATCAAGTTAGAGGAATTGTCTTATTTCCCAGTTTGGAATCAGCTTCTGTGCTAGTAGAATTATCCCATACTCTTGAACAGTTGAACACCAGCACCACTCTAGATCTGAAAAATAAGCTAGTTCTTTTAGGGAGTCATTCCATGTATGAACATGAAATGTTGGTTGATAGCGGTAAATTTATTGATAATTTAGTTTTGGCTGTGCCTTGGTTTTCCCATCTAATTAAGTCCCAAAATTTTGTCAGAGATGCTCAAGCTTTATGGAAAGAAGATATTAGCTGGCGAACCGCTACCAGTTATGATGCGGCCCAATCATTTATAGCTGCTATTAGAGCCTTGCAATCCCAGAATAAAATTTCTTCAGAGTTGATACAAGAATATTTAGAAAACCTCAATCTTTCGGCCAGTTTCACCTCAGGGAATTCCCTCAGGTTTGTAGATAATGAATCCGAATCTAATCGAGAACCAATTACTGTGAGGGTTAAGAGTAAGTTAGAAGCAAAACTTGAAAACTCAATTCAGTTTCACTTGGAATCTCAACGAGACTAATCAAGCAAGTCGTCAAAATATACTTGATACAAATTGCAACGCACCTCTAGGGTATCATAATTTTTGTCGATCAGTCCCAATCGTTCCAAAAATTGGACAGATTCTCCTTTCATTTGAGCCGGAGTCAGAGCTTTTTTCTGAAGAATTTGCCTAAAAGTATTCCGTAGGTTAGCATTACTTTTCAGATATCTCATCAGTAGGAAAAAATGACTTTGAAATGGCTCTCGTCCCTGCAAGGCATCATCTAGAACCTTTTCTAGAGAATTCCCTTCTTGCAATTTTACCAAGATTAACTTAATTAAATAAGGATTACCTCCCACTAAGTTCATGACCTTGTTAACATCTGATAACGTCCAATTAATGCCATTAACTTGAGCGAAAGAGAGAACTTGTTCCGCATTAAAATCCGATAAACTAGCCACATAACCTACACCAATTAAGGGAGAGGCATAAAAATCGTAGTTGCTATAAAATTCCGTTGAATGAATAATAATTAAGCGCAGTTTCCGCCAAGGTGGGGAACGTCTTTCATGCCAACTTCTGAGAATACCACAAATTTCATTACCGAGGGTTTCAGTTTCCAAAATTGTATCAAATTTTTCAAAGACAAAAACCAGCGGATTAGCGCTGGGTTGGAGAACATATTCCTCTAAATATCGTCGAGTTTTGTGGGCAGGAGTTCCGGGACGAGACCAAAATTTATCGAGAAGAGATTCGTTAATCTTTAATTCTTGGGTAATGGTACGACAAATCGACAGCAGCAAGTCTTCACAACTAAGGGCAATAGTAGCTTTTTCCTCCTCACAATCAATGATAACTGGTTGATAATTATCTTGTTTGAGATGATGGACTAACCAATTAACTAAACGGGTTTTGCCACTATTATGAGGTGCGCGAATTCTTAGCAACGATTGTTCTTGCTGAAGAACTTTGAGACAATTTTCCTCCAGAGGTGGACGTTTTACATAATCTTTAATATAGGTCTGGTAATCCTGTTGTTTTTCCTCATCTAAAGAGGAGAAAATAGCAGCAATTGCGGGAGATTGATGTTTACTTTTGTTTGCCCACTCTTGATCAAAGCTCCTTAGGTTAGTTAAAATATCATGACCCCGTTGCCAAAAAGTAATTTGAAAAGTACGAATTTTTCCTTGATTATTGAGACGATGATCTTCCAAAATACCTAAAAATTTTTCGTTAAGATATTCCGTCAAAGCATCCCGAATTTGCCATAACTCCAGCCTTTGACCACATTTTTCTGTCAGCATTTCTAAAGCATTAAGTTCGGCTTGAATTTTCAATTTTTTCTCATTAATCCAGCTAAATTTAATAGCCAGATTTTCACAATTATCAACCTCGTAGTTAGCAAACTTTAACAGAGCATTAAGCAGATATTTGGTTCTTTGCCTGGGAATATCCCCATAAGTAACTTTTCTAGACATGATCTCAAGTTTAGTAATTAAGGACTTTGTTGGTAATTGAGAAATTTAAGTAATGATTTGGTTAGGGAATAAACTTAAAACAGTGAGTTTCCTATCCTCCTTTTTGAGTGCAAGCTTCGATCCCTTGTTTAACGGCGATGCTAAATCCAACCGTTCGGGAAAAATTTGACCTGCCAGTTCGCAAGTTTTCAATTGATGCCATTCAGGTGTAACAAGATTCATTGCGGAGGAAGATTTGGGCAGTGGAAACAGAAATAATCTTTGCCGCTGCCACTGATCCCAATATTCTCTGACTTGCTTACTCGAACGATAGCGGATTTTTCTAGAGGGTACCTCAAAAAATAGATTTACTTCAGCATTGCACCGCCTGAAACCCTTATGAAACCTTTGTTTATTCTCAATTGGTGCGAATATTTTCTCAATAAGTCCAATTGATGCGAGGTAGACAACCTTGACCACATCTCTCAAAAAAATTTTCCGCAAAACCCCGAAGTTCCCCAAGGTTTTTCTCCACCCCCAAGTTACTCAAACTCCAGTCTGGGATAGCAATTGAGGGCAAGAAAAATTAGCCGTTGACTGTGGGTGTACCCACAATGGAATAATCAACCACAACAAGGTTCAGATTTTCTTATAGTCTTTTCACCCTTGCTATGGCAGCACTTTGACTGCTATCTGCCTGGCTATTTTGTGCCGAATTAGACAATTCCACTGGATGACCGAGTATGACTAAAATTGCTGATATTGCCTACGTTACCTATCAACATCCGGATTTAGACCTCTGTGAACGTTTTTTGACGGATTTTGGCCTGATTACCGCGGTTAAAACCGATACAGCCTTGTATATGCGAGGTAGAGGCAAAAAACAGTTTGTCTATGTCGTAGAATGGGGAAAAGAAGCTAAATTTGTCAGTTTTGCCCTAGAAGCGACATCAGAATCCGTTTTACATGAACTAGCCACTTTAGCCTCCGCTTCTCCTGTGGAAAGGATGTTCACCCCTGGTGGGGGTCAGCGCATCAAAATTATTGACCCCAACGGTTTTAACCTAGAATTGGTCTACGGTATCGAGGAAGTGGAACCTTTGCCGATTCCTGAACCCTTGCAATGGAATCACGCTAGTCAGAAAACCCGTTTAGGTCGCACCCAAAGGCCGAAAAAAGAACCCGCACCTATTTTACGTCTAGGTCATCTAGCTATTGATGTCAAAGACTTTGAGGAAAGCTATCACTGGTATCAGCAGACTTTTGGCTTAAAAGCAACAGATTTAATTTATTACGGCCATCCCAGTTTACGAGTCGGGGGTTTTCTTCGTTGTCAACGGGGAGAGGAATGGGTTGATCATCACACCATCGCCATGTTGCAAGGTTCTCACCCCAAAGTCCATCATACTGCCTTCGAGGTGCAAGATTTTGACTCTATTAAAATCGGCCACGATTGGTTACGAGAAAAAGGATGGACTCCTGTGTGGGGTATTGGTCGCCATTTGTTGGGAAGTCAAGTGTTTGACTATTGGCAAGATCCTTTCGGTAGCCTCATTGAACATTTTACCGATGGAGACCTTTTCGAGCAAACTACCGAGCCAGAACTTCACGCGGGTGGGTTAGATATTCTCTATCAATGGGGACCGGCCATTCCCGAAAGTTTTTTAGGTTAAACCGTTGAAAACGTCTTATAAAAGGGGTTAGATGATGAATATTGCTGAAATATTTCAAAAAAGACGCTCTACTCGTAAATTTCGCACCGATGCCATTCCCGAAGAAATTTTAGCCGAAATTTTTCGTTTAGGATTCCAAGCTCCCTCTAGTTATAATTTGCAACCATGGCGATTTATAGTGGTTAGAGAACCAGAAAATAAGGCAAAATTGCGAGAATTCGGCTTTGAACAAGATAAATTAGTCGATGCACCCGTGGTTTTAATCTGTTGTGGCGATCGCCAAGTTAACCATCGTGGTTACATTAATCAAGTGATTGAGTTAGGAAAGCAAGAGGGGACGATTTCCGAAAAACGGGCCAAGTTCATGCACATGGCCATTCCGCCTTTTTTCCAATTTAAACCCTGTTATCAGTCTCCAGAAGCTTGGAGCAACCGACAAGTTATGATTGCGGTTACTTATCTCATGATAGCGGCGCAAAGCTTGGGGGTGGATAGTTGTCCCCTAGAAGGATTTGTGGCTAAACCCTTGCGCGAGTATTTCCAAATTCCCGATACGGTCGATGTCTGTTGTCTGTTGGCCCTGGGATACGCTGATGAACCTTTGAGCGAGTATGGGGGACGTTTTGGGACTCAGAAGCTCTGCTATGGCGAAATTTACGGAGAAACCTTTAATTTAAGCCCAAATCACCCCTAGAATTCCATTCGCTCTCCGTCACCAGAAACTTGTCTCGGTGCGAGGGGATTAAATCTTTGTCTTCGATTCCATTTAATAATGAGGAGTGAAACAATGACCCTTTGTTTAGATACTAAGCTTAATTTGTCAGAAATAAGCAATTTAGTCGAAATTATTCGTTATCGCGCCCAATACCAACCCCAAAAAACTGCTTATACCTTTTTAGTCGATGGGGAAACCGAAGAAAAACGCCTTACCTACGGGGAATTATTTCGAGAAGCTCAAGCGATCGCAAATATTCTACAATCGATTCTATTACCGGGAGAACGAGTTTTATTAGCATACCCTTCGGGATTAGAGTTTATTAGTGGGTTTTTCGGCTGTTTATTAGCAGGAGTAGTGGCAATTCCAGTTAATTTGCCCAAGAAAAACCAAAAGATGGCTCGCTTAACTTCTATTCTTAATAATTCGCAAGCAAGCTTACTTTTAAGCACACAATCGGAATTAGCCCAATTAAAAACACAACTAGACAGAGATATTCCCTTTCTAGCTACGGATAGCTTAATCGGCAAAAGTTTAGCCGAAGACCACCCCACTCAGATAAAAGCAGATACCTTAGCCTTTTTACAATACACCTCTGGTTCCACGGGGACTCCCAAAGGAGTGATGGTCAATCACGAGAATCTTTTGACCAACCTCCGAGATTTAGATTTAGGCTGGGAACACGATGAAAAGAGCGTTATGGTGACATGGTTGCCAACTTTTCATGATATGGGGCTAATTTATGGCATTTTACTGCCTTTTTATCGAGGATTTCCCTGTTATCTAATGTCTCCGGTTTCCTTTTTACAACGTCCTTTCGGTTGGTTAAATGCCATCAGCAAATACAAGGCCACCCACACTGCCGCCCCTAATTTTGCCTATAAACGTTGTCTTGACAAGATTAAAGAGGAGCAGCTAACGGATTTAGACTTAAGCAGTTGGAAAGTGGCTTTAAATGGCGCAGAAACCGTAAGAATGGAAATTTTAAGCGAATTTGCTCGTAAATTTGCCCCCTGTGGTTTTGAGTTTGCCGCCTTTTGTCCGGGTTATGGTTTAGCCGAGGCCACCTTAAAAGTTGCTGCTGTCAGGAAAAATCAAGTTCCTCAAATCTGCTGGGTGGAAAAAGCCGCTTTAAACCGTCATCAAATCGTTTTTACGGAAAAAAGCCCAAATTCTCAACCCTTAGTCAGTTGTGGACAAACAGAAATCGACACAGAAATTGCCATTGTTAATCCTGAAACCTGTCAACGCTGTACCTCCCAGCAGGTGGGAGAAATTTGGGTGAAAGGCAAAACCGTTGCCCAAGGCTATTGGCAACATCCCGAAGCTACAGAAAAAACTTTTCAAGCAGTTATCGCCGATACTGGACAGGGTTTTTATTTGCGTACAGGGGATTTAGGTTTTATTCATCAGGGTCAACTATACATCACCGGACGCTTGAAAGACCTGATGATTATTCGCGGCGGTAACTACTATCCCCAGGATATCGAACAGACCGTAGAACAATGCTATCCCGACTTTTGCCCCAGTGGAACTGCCGCCTTTACCGTAGAAATCGAGGCAGAAGAAAAGTTAGTCCTAGTTCAAGAGGTAGAAAGAACGGCAATTCGCCGTTTTAACCAGCAAAAAGCCCTAGAAGCAGTTCGTCGAGCCGTTTTTCAAGAACACGAATTGCAAGTTTATGATATCGCTTTTATCAAACCCGCATCTCTGTCCAAAACTTCTAGCGGCAAAATTCAACGCCACGCTTGCCGTCAACAGTATTTAAACCAGCAACTTCCACTAATTTCATCCCCTATGCCGACGCTAACCCCCCCCCTCAGCAGTCACCAAGCTGACCCCACAACCGCTAGTCAAGAAAAAACCGAGCAAATCTTGACTTGGTTGCGAGATTACGCCAAAACTCGCATTAATTCCCATCTGATTGATGACCGTCGTTGTGTGCCGCCCTATATTGTCATGGATTTTGGCAATCAAGGACTGATGGGAATGCAGATTCCTGAAGAATACGGGGGAATAGCCCTTAATAATCGCAATTTTCTCCAGGTGATGGAACAATTAGCCGCCATTGATTTAACCTTGGCGACGATGGTGAGTCTCAATAACAGCTTAGGTATCCGTCCGCTGCTCAACTACGGGACTATTTCCCTCAAGCAAGAATTATTACCTCTTTTAGCGACAGGAAGACAATTATCCTCCTTTGGCATGACGGAACCCGAAGCAGGAGCGAATATCGGGGCAATTAGTACCGTTGCGGTGCCAGATGGTCGAGATAAATGGCGAATTCGCGGCATTAAGCGTTGGAATGGTTCCGCTTGGGCCGGAATGATTAATGTTTTTGTCCGTTTGCTTGATTCGGAAGAACCGGGGAATAACGGTTTGACAGGTTTTCTTGTCCGTCAAGGTACCCCCGGTCTGCGTTTGGGACCTGAATCCCTAACTATGGGATTACGGGGAATTATGCAAAATGCCATCTATTTTGAGGATGTTTTAGTCACTAAAGAGCAATTGCTGGGAGAATTGGGCAATGGCACTGAACCCGCCGACGATGCTTTACTTTATGCCCGTTTAGGCATTGGCATGATGGGAGTTGGCGGCATGAAACGCTGTTTACAATTAATGTTACGTTATGCCAGCCGTCGTTCGATCGCTACCGGTAAATTGCTAGAAAGTCCGATTACTTTAGCCCGTTTTGACCATTTAACTGGGGCTACTGTGGCCTTGTCCAGTCTCTTAAAGTGTATTACCACCGCATTAGACCAAAAAGTTGCCGTTCCCAGGGAAATGGCCGTTATTGCCAAGATTACGGGGGCTGATTACCTCTGGGAAGCGGCCGATAGTCTTGTTCAGATGCTGGGGGGTAGAGGTTACATGGAAACTAATCTTGCCCCGCAAATTCTCCGGGATGCCAGAGTTTTACGAATTGGCGAAGGTCCTAACGAGAGTTTGAAAATCTTTTTGGGCAAAAGTATCACCCATACGGACAAATTAGGCGAATTTCTGACAAAAGTTCTGGAAGCGCCCGAAATTGCCCTGCAACTCCACAGCACTGCCCAATCTATTAATCAGCGTTGTCTCCAGTCTAATCTCTGGGGTGATCGTTCTGCCGCCTTAGCTTGGGCTTATTCTTTAATCGGAGAATTGGGTTGTTACGCCGCTTTAGTAGCAACAACGGCGAAAATGGCCCAAATTCACCCCGGGGAAAAGTACAGTCATGCCCTAGCTTGGAGTCAATTGCAGTTTGATTTATGTGTGCAGAAAGCTCTCCGGGGAACACCCGAAGAAAACTTTGCTTCTTCGGTGGCGACTATCCGCGATCGTATCCTCGATTATACTCAATCTATTGATGATATCGAACAACGTCTAGACGGTTCCGATTATCAACTCGACGAGTTATTGATGTTGGAACCAGAAGCTAAACAGACTCATCCTCAAGCTGAAACTTCTCTGGTCGAAATTGCTAGTCAACCGCCGCAAGACCGAGTAAATATCCCCTCTAGTCCGAAAAAGTCCCTTCTTAGCCAACAAACTCCCGAAAAGGTGGAAATGTGGTTAGGTAATTGGTTACACCAGAAATTAAAGGTCAATCCAGCCACTATCCAAACCAGCCAGTCTTTTGCTGATTTTGGCTTAGATTCAATTTTTGCCGTGGAATTAGCCCAAGATCTTGCCGATTGGTCGGGAATTCCCGTCGAAGCCACCATTGTTTGGAATTATCCCACTATTGATAGTTTGGCAGAATATTTAGCTAACCAGATTAATCAAAGCAACATCGCAGCTGAATCGGCAAATAATCGAGAAAAAAGCGAAATTTTAGCAATTTTACCCCAAATATCCGAAGAAGAAATCTCTGCCTTCTTTAGTTAATCGCTGGTGGGGATAGGATAGCTAATTTCCCTTGACCTATCCCCCACCTCAGAGTCATGGGGACAATTGTGACTATGCCACTAAATTTTCCCATCCCGACAGTATCAAGGTTTTTCCTGCTTATCCGTGACTTTTTCCCACGCATAACCTGAGATGAAAGTGACATAACAAGAGTTGTTAGCAATATGAATCAACAAAAACAAGCTTTTTTAGAACAATACAAACACCTCGATGCAATGGTCAAAGCGCAAACCGAACCCATCGCTATTGTGGGGATAGGCTGTCGTTTTCCCGCAGGAGTCAATGATTCCGAGAGTTATTGGCAGTTATTGGTTAATGGCATCGATGCAGTAACGGAAATTCCTCTAGAACGTTGGAATATTGCTGATTATTATCACCAAGATGCCGATGTTCCGGGTAAAATGTATAGTCGGGAAGGGGCATTTTTAGACAAAGTTGACGAATTTGACCCAGCTTTCTTCGGCATCTCACCCCGGGAAGCCGCCGCCATGGATCCGCAACAACGGTTAATGTTAGAAGTCTGTTGGGAATCCCTAGAAAATGCGGCTATTGCGCCAGAAAGTTTGATTAATAGTCAAACTGGCGTATTTATGGGCATTTTTCGCGATGATTATGCCCAATTGTGTTTTCATCAAGGCGTAGTCAATCACATTGATGCTTACAACAGTTTAGGAACCAGTCGCGCTATTGCCGTCGGCAGAATCTCTTATCTATTTGGGTTTCACGGTCCGACTCTGCAAATTGATACGGCCTGTTCCTCCTCCCTCTTGGCAGTACATTTGGCCTGTCAAAGTCTGCGCGGCCAAGAATGTAATCTCGCTTTAGCGGGGGGGGTAAATCTGATGTTAACCCCGGCCACTGCGATTAGTAATTGTAAGTTAAAAGCCGTTTCTCCCCAGGGTCGCAGTAAAACCTTTGATGCTTCGGCCGATGGTTATGGTCGGGGCGAAGGTTGCGGTGTCGTGGTCTTAAAACGTCTCAGTGATGCTCTCCGAGATGGCAATCTCATTTTCGCCCAAATTCGCGGTTCGGCTGTCAATCACGATGGAAAAAGTAATGGCTTAACCGCCCCCAATGGTCAGGCACAGGAAGCTTTACTCAGACAAGCCCTCGAAAGAGCGAAAATTCAACCTAAAGATCTGCAATACGTCGAAGTTCACGGTACAGGTACATCTTTAGGAGATCCCATCGAGGTTTTATCCTTAGGGAAAATTTATGGCCAGGGTCATAGTCAAGATAACCCCCTGATTTTGGGAACCGTGAAAACTAATATGGGGCATCTGGAAGGAGCTGCGGGGATTGCGGCGTTAATTAAGACAGTTTTACAGTTACGAAATCAGCAAATCGCCCCTAATCTTCATTTTAAGAACCCTAATCCCTATATTCCCTGGGAAAAGCTGCCGGTCAAAATCCCCACCACTCTTACCCCTTGGTTGGTCCGAGAAGGAGTCCGACGGGCTGGGGTGAGCGCTTTTGGGATGAGTGGTACTAACGTCCATTTAATCGTTGAGGAAAGCAATTTTGAGCGGCTTGGTGACGAAAAACCTCATTTAGAACGTCCTTGTCATTTAATTACCCTTTCGGCGAAAAGTGAGCCGGCCTTACGGGAATTAGCTCAACGCTACTACGATTTTTTAGGTCAAAATTCCCAGACGGTTATGGCAAATGTGGCCTATACCGCTAATACTGGGCGATCGCATTTTGAGCATCGTTTAGCTATTCCCTTTGTGGCTCAAAAACAGCTTGAGCAAGCTTTAAAAGACTTTATTAGGGGTGAAAATCGCTTTTCAGGTCAAAAAAGTCTTTTAACCTCGAAAAAAGCCCCTAAACTGGCTTTTATGTGTACGGGACAGGGTTCACAATATCCCGGAATGGCCAGGGAACTCTACGAAACGCAACCGACTTTTCGCCAAACTTTAGAGAAATGTGACGAAATTTTACGGAGCTATGGGGTGAAATCCTTACTGCAAGTGTTATATGGTGACGAAAAAACCAGTCAGTTGATTAATCAGACTTTTTACAGTCAAATTACCCTATTTTCTCTGGAATATGCCCTCGCCCAACTCTGGTTATCTTGGGGAGTGAAACCCGATGCTCTCATCGGTCATAGTTTAGGGGAATATGTGGCCGCTTGTTTAGCGGGAGTCTTTAGCTTAGAAGACGGTTTGAAGTTAATTGCCCATCGGGGACGCTTAATGCAGACATTACCGAAAAACGGCATAATGGCGGCAATTTTTACCGATTCCGACACCGTGACCAATCATCTGAGGAAGATTAGGGGCATCTGTACCATTGCTGCGGTCAATAGTCGCGAAAATACGGTCATTTCTGGTGAAACTGAGGCTATTAACCATTTAATCACTAACTTTAATCAGAGAGGCATTGAAAGTCAGACTTTAGCGGTTTCCCATGCTTTCCATTCTCCCTTAATGACGGGTATGGTGGGGGAATTTGCCAAGATTGCCGAAACTATCACCTATCATTCTCCGCATCTTCCCCTTATTTCTAATCTGACTGGGGATGTTATCGATGCAGAGATAGCAACTTCCCAATATTGGGTTAATCATCTACTTTCTCCCGTAGAGTTTGCCCGGGGTATAGAAAGATTAGGAGAGTTAAATACGGAAATATTCCTAGAAATTGGCCCAAAAACCACCTTAATTAGCCTAGGTCAGCAAAATCTCCCTGAGCGAGGTCTCTGGTTAGCTAGTTTATCGCCAAAACAGTCAAATTGGGAAACCCTACTCCAAAGTTTAGCGACCCTTTATGTAAAAGGGGTCAAAATTGACTGGAATGGATTCGACCTGGATTATTTACGCGAAAAAATCCCCTTACCGACCTATCCCTTCCAAAGAAAACGCTATTGGTTAGATTACATTGATTCTCAGCTAAAAACCCCGACAGTAGCAGCTTTCCACCCTCTCCTACAGCAACCGCTGCATCTATTGGGGTCAAAGGATGTTCACTATCAATCCTCTCTTTCTCCGTGCTATCCGAGCTATCTGCAAGAACATCAAGTTTTTGGCCAGGTAGTTTTCCCGGCTGCGGCCTATCTAGAGATGATTATAGTGGCAGCCGGTCAACAATATCCCAATCAGCAGTTTACTATTGGTCAATTGAGTCTGAATCGACCCTTAATTTTCTCAGAAAACCAGAGTAAAAAGGTACAGTTAAGCTTACTAGCGGGGGGACAATTTCAGATTCTCAGTCTTGGGGAAGGGGAAGTTTCCCTACTGCATCTATCCGGTAATTTAACCAATGAAAACCAGGACTTACCCAGCTGCAATTGGACAGATATCCGGAACCGTTGTCACCAAAAAATCGAAATTGCACAGCATTATCAGGACTGTTCAAGTAAAGGAGTGAACTACGGGGAAAGTTTTCGAGTTATCCAGGAACTTTACCGCAATCAGTCCGAAATTGTCGCAAAAATTCAACTTTCTTCCCATCTACTCTCGCAAGCGGTGGATTACCAGCTACATCCTGTCTTACTTGATGGTTGCTTTCACGCTATGTCGGCACTATTTCCTGCGGGGAATACCACCTATCTTCCCACTAATATTGATCGATTGACCTTTTCGGGAGTTAAGGACACCTCTATATACTGTCATGGTCGCTTCAGCCATAGCAATTGGGAAAACGGCATCTTAATCGCTGATTTGACTATTTTCAGCGAATCGGGTCAATTAATTAGCCAAATTGACGGATTAACCTTTCAACAGGCCCGGCCAGAAACCCTCTTTTCCCAGACCAACCACCTCAATGATAGTTTATACGAAATTACTTGGCAAGCCACGGACTTGACGGGAATAGATTGGACAGAAACAGGAGATTGGTTAATTTTTGCTGACAAAAAGGGAGTAGGGCAACAATTAGCCGAAAAATTGGCGCAACAAGGGCATAGATGCCAACTTATCACCGAAAACAATCGCCAGACTTGGCAATATCTCCTCAAAAAACCCTATCAAGGTCTAATTTATCTCTGGGGAATCGATGACGACCAAGCTTTGGAAAATAATCAAAACCTAGCGGCCACTCAAGAGCGAATTTGTGGAACTTTGCTGGAAATAGTGCAAGAACTAGGCAAAATAGAGGTTAATCACTCTCCTCGGCTCTATATTGTCACCCAATCGGCTCAATACATTCCTTCTCAGCCCACAGTGATTGCCCTTGCCCAAAGTTCCCTCTGGGGATTAGGACGGACTATTGCCCTAGAACACCCAGAATTGCGCTGTCTGTGTCTAGATGGAGATAAATTTCAGGATAGCCACACCTTAGCCCTAGAGGTGTTCCAATCTTTACAAAGTTCGGAGGAGGAAAATCAAATCGTTTGGCGGCAAGGCCAGAGCTATGTAGCTCGTTTAGGGCGATTTATCCCGAAATCGTCGCTAAAAAACCGAGAAATTGCCGAAAATGCCACCTATCTTATTAGTGGTGGTCTAGGCGCTTTAGGGCAGCAAGTGGCTAATTGGTTAAGGAAAAAAGGAGCAACATCCCTCGTCTTACTAAGTCGCCGGGGAATAACTCCAGAAACCCAACCAATTATAGACCAATGGCGACAAGAGGGAACCAATGTAGAAGTTTTTGCCGCCGACGTTAGCGACTTTGGCCAAATGCGTCGGGCTTTTGAGATAATCGAGCAACAGTTACCCCCCTTAAAAGGAATTATTCACACGGCCGGGGTGTTAGAGGATGCCAGCTTATCCAAACAGACTTGGGAGAAATTTGAGCGCGTCTTTTCCCCCAAAATACTCGGCGCTTGGAATTTGCATCTCCTCAGTCAAGAAGTTGATTTAGACTGGTTTATTAGTTTTTCCTCGATGGCCTCGGTGTTAGGGTCTTCTGGACAGAGTAATTATGCTAGTGCTAATGCCTTTTTAGATAGTCTAGCCCATTATCGTCAAGCGCAAGGACTGCCGGCCCTGACCATTAATTGGGGTCCCTGGGCAGAGGGTGGTATGGCCGAAAATTTAGGCGAAAAAGCGAAAAAAAGGCTAATTAAACAGGGTTTTACCCCTCTTGATCCCCAAAAATGTTTGCATCTCCTCGAAACATTGCTGAAGACTTCTCGGACACAGGTAACTGTCGCTTCTCTCAATTGGAATAGCTTTTTTAACAGTTTCGAGAATCAAAAAATTCCACCTTTATTACGAGATTTCCAGAGTTTTTCAGCCCCAAAATTAACCCCAGACAATAATTTTATTGATGTCTTAATGACAGTACCAATTGAGGAGCGTTTTGCGGCTTTGACTGCTCATGTTCAAGGGATTGTAGCGGAAATTCTCGGTATTCCGGCTAGAGAATTTACCAAAGTTGACCAAGGTTTTTTTGAGTTGGGAATGGATTCTTTAATGACGGTGGAATTACGCAATTGTTTAGCCAAGGATTTAGGTAAATCTCTGGCGGCAACTATCACTTTTAAATACCCAACAGTGACCAGTTTGGTCGATTATCTGGTAGCTGAAGTTATTGACCTTGACTTTAGTTTAAAACCCTTAGCAATAGGAGCAAATCAAGATAGTAATCTTGATTTGCTCAACGAAGAAGATTTATCCCTAGAAGAATTGTCCGATTTACTGCTACAGGAGTTAAATTCCTTGAGTTAGAAAAGCAGACCTCAAACCCTATCTAAATAACCTGTTTACCATGACACAAATACCTGCCAAACCTGATCAACTGAGCTTAATAAAAGATGCCTTAAATCAAATTAAGGTCTTAAAAACTAAGCTACATACCCTAGAAAAAGCCAAGAATGAACCAATTGCAATTATTGGTATGTCCTGTCGCTTTCCCCAGGGAGCTAATTCCCCGGAAACTTTTTGGGAATTATTGCAATCAGGAACCGATGCCATCAGCGAAATTCCGCCGCAACGCTGGAATATTGACAATTATTACGATCCTAAACCCGATGCGAGGGGAAAAGTCTATACCCGTCACGGTGGCTTCTTAAATCAACCGATAGATCAATTTGACGCTGATTTTTTTGGTCTTTCTCCCCGGGAAGTGGCACAAATGGATCCGCAACAGCGGTTACTGCTGGAACTAGCCTGGGAAGCTCTGGAAAATGCGGGAATATCACCCTTAAATCGGCGAGGAAGTCAAACGGGGGTATTTATAGGCATGATGACTCAAGATTACTCCCATTTTAGCCATCATCCCGATCTGATTGATGCCTATACGGGAACGGGAAATGCTAAAAGTGTAGCTTCAGGACGTTTATCCTATCTTTTTGGATTTCATGGCCCAACTTTAACGGTTGATACTGCTTGTGCCTCCTCTTTAGTCGCTGTTCATTTAGCTTGCCAAAGTTTACGCAATAACGAGTGTGAAGTTGCCCTAGCCGGGGGAGTCAACCTAATGTTAACTCCCTTCGTTACTATCATGGAATCCCGCGCCCAGATGTTGTCTCCTGACGGTCGTTGTAAAACCTTTGATAGAACAGCGAATGGCTATGTGCGGGGAGAAGGCGGCGGTATTATAGTTTTAAAGTCTTTATCTGCGGCTATTCGGGATAATAACTTGATTTTAGGACTAATTAAAGGTTCGGCCGTTAACCATGGCGGTATGAGTAGCGGTTTAACAGTTCCCAATCAACTTAGTCAAGAACAATTGATTCGTCAGGCTTTAAAAAATGCTCAGGTAAAGCCAGAGGACATTAGCTATATTGAAGCCCATGGAACTGGCACTTCTTTGGGCGATCCCATTGAATTAGGCGCATTATCGACAGTTTTTGCTAAAAATTCCCAACCGGTTTGGGTTGGTTCCGTCAAAACTAATATCGGCCATCTAGAAGCGGCCGCTGGTATTGCCGGACTGATGAAAGTGATTTTATGCTTGCAACATCGACAAATTGCCCCCCATCTCCACTTCCAGCAACCGACACCCCATCTAGACTGGGAAAATCAGCCGCTGAAAGTTCCGACTAAAAACCGTGAATGGGTTAGTGAAAATTCTTCTCGTTTAGCTGGAGTTAGTTCTTTTGGCTTAAATGGCACTAATGCCCATATTATTCTCGAAGAATACCCTTACGAACCTCAAACGACTGCGGCAGCTGATTCATCGCCCTATCTGTTCACCCTCTCAGCCAAGACCGAATCGGCTTTAATCAAACTAGCCCAAAAATACGCAAATTACCTAGAAAATGCTAACAATATTGCTTTAAGCTCCATTTGTGCTACTAGCAATCGCAGTCGCTCCCAATTACCCCATCGTTTCACCTGTATTGTCTCTAGTCACTGCCAACTTCAAGAAAAATTAACCGCTTTCGTTCAGGGTGAACCGAGTTCTTTTCGCCAAAAAAGTGAATTTAGTGGCAAAAATCGGGCAAAAATTGCCTTTCTCTTTCCGGGACAGGGTTCTCAATACCCGGGTATGGGAAGGGAACTATACCAATCCTATCCTCTATTTCGTCAAACACTCGATCGCTGTGATCAAATTCTCCGTCAATATGGGGACTATTGCCTAACGGAGATTATTGACCAAGAAAATCATCTCAATCAAACTTTTTACACCCAACCTGCCCTATTTGCTCTCGAATACGCCCTTTTTAAACTCTGGGAATCCTGGGGAATTACCCCCCATGGGGTCATGGGTCATAGTTTAGGGGAATATGTGGCCGCCTGTGTTGCTGGAGTCTTTAGTTTAGAAGATGCCTTAAAATTAGTCTTCTATCGGGCTAAATTGATGGATTCTGTGGGAAAAAGTGGCTCAATGGTCGTTATCTCCGCTAGTGAAGCTGAAATTAGTCCCTTAATTGTTCCCTATCAATCTCAGGTAGCTATTGCCGCTATTAATGGTCAGGATAATATTGTCCTCTCCGGTGCTGCAGAGACCATAGAAACCCTGGTAAAACAGCTTCAGGTCAAAAATCTGAAAATTACCCCGTTAAATGTCTCTCAAGCTTTTCATTCCCCTCTGATGGAGGAAATTTTAGACGAGTTCCGACAAATTGCTGAAACTATCACCTATCATCCCCCCCAACGAGCCTTAATTTCTAACCTTAATGGCAACTTAGTCAATTTTGAGGTCACTACTGCCGATTATTGGTGTCGTCATCTCCGGTCTTCTGTTCGCTTTGCCGATGGGATAAAAACCTTACTGGACAACGGTTATGAGGTATTTGTCGAATGCGGCCCCCATCCCGTTTTATCGGCCATGGGCAGCGTAGTGGATAAAAATCATCCCTGTCTTTGGTTGCCCAGTTTGCGTCGTCAAACCTCTGACCGACAACAGATCCTCGAGAGTGTCAGTCAGCTTTATCTGCGGGGATTCGCCCTGAATTGGCAAGAGATAACGGCCAATCAAGACAGTAAACCCTGTATCTTACCGACCTACACCTTTGAAAGAAGTAGTTATTGGCTAAAAACAGGCGAAAACACTTTACCTTTAACCCTGATTACCAATTCTTCCCCCTCAATTGAACAGTTATTGGACCGAGGCGACTTGACCGCAGAAGAAGCGCAATTATTGCCTAAATTGTCGAAATATCTCCTAGAAACACCTCCTCAACCGCCAGAAGTTGTCAAAACCACCACTGCATCATCTTCTGGTCATCTAATTACCCTTGACTCTCTTTTGGCCACACCCGCAGAGCAACAGCTTAAACAACTAGAAACCTACATTATCGGTGTTTTAGAACAGATTACTGGTTTATCCGTGGTCAAGCTACATACCAAGCAACCGCTCTCTAGTTTAGGCTTAGATTCTCTCATGTCCAGTCAATTACGACGTCAACTAGAGGAGGATTTAAAAATTATTGTTCCCGTGGAATACCTAACGGGATTGAGTATTGAGCAGTTTTTACCGCAAATATTCAACTTAATCACCCAAAACTCCCAACCTGCAACTAGCAACAAAACTCCTCTCCCCTCAAAACAGAAAAAACCAATCAGGACGACTAAAGCCGAAAATATCTCTAATGATCCGAAACTTTGGCTAATTCGTAAACAAGCTAATCCTAACGCCCGCATTCGTCTATTTTGTTTTCCCTACGCCGGTGGGGGTGCCTCCGTATTCCAAAATTGGCTGAATTACTGCCCCACGCAAGTGGAATTTTGGGCGATTCAACTACCCGGACGCGAAACGCGCCTTCAGGAAACTGCGATTACATCGCTAAAATCCCTGATTAATCGTCTCATTCCGATTCTGACTCCCTATTTAGACCAACCTTATGCTTTTTTTGGTCATAGCATGGGTTCTTTAATCAGTTTTGAATTAACCAGAGAATTAGCGAAAACTCGGCAAAATCTGCCCCAACATTTATTTATGTCTGGATTTCGAGCGCCTCAAATTGTCAATCCCGATTTACCCATTCATCGTCTGGGAGATGAGCAATTTTTAGCAGCTTTAGGTCATTTTCAAGGAACTCCGGAAACTCTCCTCAAAAATCCCGATTTAATGGCGGCTTTTTTACCAATTTTACGAGCAGATTTCAAACTCCTAGAGACCTATTCTTATCAACAAGGTCAACCCTTAAATTGTCCTATTACCGTTTTTGGAGGCGACAACGATGCCAAGGTTTCTGCACCTCAATTACAACAATGGCAACTGCAAACCAATCAAGATTTTGTCCTGCATACCTTACCAGGAGGACATTTCTTTATCAATCAACATACGGAGAAAATTATGAAAATAATTTGCCAAAGTTTACGAGAGTTTCCTGAACAAATGACTGCCTAATTAACCAATTATTCAAGGGAGAAAAATCATGACTTTAGATTACAAAGAGCAATACTGTATTATTGGGGCTGGTGCCGCAGGATTAGCGGCGGCTAGAGCCTTAAGCAAAGCCAAAATTCCCTTTAATGTTATCGAATCTGCTCAGGATGTTGGGGGTATTTGGATTTATGACCGTCCCGATAGTCCAATGTATAAAAATACGCATCTAATTGGCCATAAAACCACACAACCTTTTTCCGATTTTCCCATGCCAAAAGATTACCCAGATTATCCCAATCATCGGTTAGTCTATGAATATCTTCGCAATTATGCCGCTCATTTCAATCTCTATGATTTCATGGAATTTAATCTCAGCGTAGAGAAAGTAAAAAAGGTGGGTAACTTTTGGGATGTCAGCCTTAGCAACCAAGAAACCAGACGATACCGAGGAGTTTTAATCGCTAGTGGTTATCACAATAAACCGAATATTCCTCAATTTACTGGTCATTTTGACGGTGAAATTATCCATGCAAAAGATTATGATAATCCTGCTCAACTAAATGCTAAAAAAGTCCTAGTAGTTGGAGCGGGACAATCAGCCATGGATTTAGTCGTCGAAGCGGCTATCAATGGTAGTAAAACTTTCCATAGTACCCGTCGTGGCTTTCTCTGTATGCCGAAATTTTTGTTTGGTTTGCCCCCAGAATGGGTGATGATTAACACGCCAATTATGAATCTAATTCCAGCCCAAGAACACATGAAAATGATGGCTTTATTATCCCCAATAGCTCTATTTTTACAAGGAGTTAATCTCAAAAAGCTCAATATTCCTACAGACTGTAAAAGTAACGGTCTAATTATTCCCAACAGTGACCAACAAATCTATCGTTATTATGTGCATGGAGATGTCAGCCATAAGCCTAATATCCAAGAATTAGACGGAAAGAAAGTTATTTTTGCCGATGGCAGTACAGAAGAAATTGATCTGATTATCTACGCAACTGGTTACAAAATTGAATTTTCTTTTATTGACAAATCGGATTTGAATTGGCAAGAAGGAACCACCCAGCCCAACCTCTATATGAATGTTTTTCACCCAGAGGAAAATAACCTGTTTGTCATCGGAATGGTTCATCCCACTGGCACCCACTGGCGAGTATTTGAAGAACAAAGTAATTTAGTGGCAGCTTATCTACAAGCTCAGGATAAAAAATCCCGGTTTGTCTATAAATTTGAAAAGCTAAAACGTCAAATTAGTTCCAATTTAAGCGCCGACAATAAACACCATAGCGGTACTCACTCCTTAGTGATTGACAAATTGGGTTATATACGCCAAGCCCAAGGATTAGCTCGCCGATTACTGGCTTAAATCTCCCACCATAATTCACCCCCTGAAATCCCTCTATCTTAACTCCAATGCCCTACATTATTGAGACAGCTACCGGTTTTCCAGAACATTACTATCCCCAAGAGGTTCTAGAAGTCAATATCAGAAATCATTGTGCTAATCTTCTTCAAGATTATTGCCTCAGAAATCATCTCGACTTCCAGGAACAAACCTTTTTTGATTTAGAACAAATTCATCGTTTTTTCAGTAATGTCAAAATTCAAGGGCGATACTTCACCATTCCCCTAGATGAATTCGATGCCGATAATCCTCCCGGAATCGCCCAACCCTTTCGTCAAATGGTCGATCTAACTATGGATTTAGTAACATCGACAGTAACTAATTTGCTCAAAAAAGCCGCTCTTTCTCCTAAAGAAATCTCCCTAGTTACCTCCGTTACTGTTCTTCCTTCCGTTCCTTCCCTAGAAAGTTTACTCCTCAATCGTCTAGATTTTTCCCTCGATATCAAGCGGCAAGCGTTATCGGGTGTCGGCTGTTTGGGAGGCGCCCAAGGATTAGCCAGAGTAAACGATTATCTGCAAGGACATCCCACCGAAGCAGCGATCTTGTTTACCACCGATCCCTCCTCTGGCCTTTGGCAAGGGTCAATTCATAGCGATTTAACGGAATTATTGGGACAATTACCCGAAGATCCGTCTCAATATAGCAATATCATTATGACCCTTGTGGTAGCGGCTTTATTTGGCGATGGAGTCGGCACGGTTCTCTTAGCGGGAGATGAACATCCCTTAGTCAAGCAAGGTAAAGCAAAACTGAAGATTATCGGCACTCAATCGCTGTTAATGCCCCACACAGAGCATTTAATGGCATTACCTTTAACAGACTACGGTTTTCGCCAAATTCTTCGCCCAGAAGTCTCTGATTACGTCAAGGGTGGGGTGAGAAAAGCGGTGACATCTTTACTGGAAAAAACAGGAGTTTCCCTCGACGAAATTGTCTGTTGGATGGTGCATCCGGGGGGTCCAAAGATTCTCGATGCAATAGTTGAAGAATTCCAGTTAGAACCGGATGTTTTACAGGTTAGTTGGGATATTTTGGCAGAAATTGGCAATATTGCCTCTGCTACTATCCTCTGCATTCTCGATGAAACCCTCTCCCGTCCCCATCCTCCCACGGGTTCCTACGGATTAATAATTTCCATGGGGCCTGGATTTGCTCAAGAAGCCATTTTAGTTCAATTCTAAGGATATTTAAGGATGTTAAGCCAAATAGTTTTCATTGCCCTGATTAGTTACATTATTGTCCAACGAGTGCGCGTTACTCGTCTGAGTAAACAGAATATGGCCAAAGTCTTAGCGGAAGGTGGCAAACTGCATAGTTCTAATTATGTGGGATTCGTCAAGATTTTCCAATCTAGCTGGATGCTTTGCATGATCGGGGAAGTTTATCTGCTCAACAGACCTTTTATTCCAGCATTGGCTTTATTTTCGCTAATTACTACCTTTTTAGCTCAAAAGCTCCGCTATGCCTCCATTGAAGCTTTAGGCGATCGCTGGATTCATAAGGTGGTCACGGTTCCCCAGACACCCGTGATCGACAATGGCATTTATCAATATATCCGTCATCCTAACTGGTGCGCCATGATCACGGAATTAGCGGTGGTTCCCCTGTTTCATACCGCTTATCTGACATCTATAGTCTTTAGTCTCCTGAATGCTTGGTTATTAATCCAACGCATTCCGGCTGAAGAAGAAGCTTTGAGTCAAGACACCAATTATCAAGCAGTTTTCGCCAATACTCCCCGTTTTATTCCTAGTTTTAACGCAATTTTCTCTCGCAAACAGCAACCGCTTAAAAGTTAATTGCCACGGATAGCAGGGCCGGTTCCCTAGGGCCCTTTAATTACCCCTCATACCTGAATTTAAAGGAGAAAGAAAATACCATGGACTCTCTAATTGTTTCCGAAAATATTATTAGCGACAATTTAACTGACGCTCTACAAGAATGGGAAAATTTATTAGGCTCCGAATATGTCAGCACCGATAACAAAAAACGCCTAGAAGCCGAGACCGCTACCTACGAAACCCATGCTAAAATCCCGGCAATTATTCGCCCGGGTAATCGTCAAGAAGTCCAAGAATCTCTAAAAATTGCTAATCGCTATCAAACCCCTGTCTATCCTATTAGTACAGGTAAAAATTGGGGTTATGGTTCGCGAGTTCCTAGCCGCACCGGTTCGGTTTTAATGGATTTGAGTCGATTAAATCAGATTTTGGATTACAATGAAACCCTAGCTTATGTAACTATTGAAGCGGGTGTTACTCAGCGACAACTCTACGATTTTTTGCAAAAAAATGGCAATAAATTATTAATGAGTGTCACTGGTTCGACTCCTGATTCTAGTATTATTGGCAATGTTCTCGAACGAGGTGAAGCCAAAGGAATTTTGGGCGATCGCTTTAATCATGTCTGTGGAATGGAAGTAGTTTTGCCCACCGGTGAATGTGTTCATACGGGATTTAATCGCTTTGAAAATTCCCAAATAGGGGCGGTCAATCGTTGGGGAGTCGGTCCCTATTTTGATGGAATTTTTACCCAATCTAACCTAGGAATCGTCACCAAAATGACTTTTTGGTTAACCCCCTATCCTGAATATTTTCAGGCTTTTTTCTATAGCATCGATCAAGAAAATAAATTAGAGTTATTGATCGATAAACTACGTCAACTGAAAATGGCAGGGGTAATTAAAACGACCTTCCACATTAATAATAACTACCGAATGTTGTCTATTCAACAACAATATCCCTGGCAGGAATGCCAAGAAAAAACTCCTTTACCCCCCGATTTATTAGAACAATTAAGTCATCAATGGGGTGGCGGTGTTTGGATAGGAGAAGGTGCTTTATATTCGGCTTCACCAGAACAGGGAAAAGTCGAAAGAAACCTAATTGAAAAAGCCTTGAAAGGAATTGTCAATAAACTTATGTTTTTTGATGAAAATAAGTTCAAAATGGCCAGCAAAATGAGTCCCATTTTTAAAGTATTTACCGGTGTGGAAATTAAGGACAAGGTGGATTTAATTTATCACAAAAATCCCCAACGAGGAATGATTACCGAAAAAGTGCTGAAAATGGCCTATTGGCGCAAAAAAACGCCTCCCACTGATAAGTTGAATTTAGATCTGGATGCCTGTGGCATGATTTGGTGTGTTCCCGCCGTTCCTTTTCTGGGAAATCATCTCAGAAATGCTCTCAATATTATCAGCAGCATCGCTCAAAAATATGGTTATGAACCTAATATCGGCATTAACTGTATTACCGAGCGCAATATCAACATCAATGCTGCCATTTTTTATGATCGATTGCTAGAAGGAGAAGACCAAAAAGCCTTAAATTGTCACGATGAAATGTTGGCAGAATTGATCAATAAAGGCTATTATCCCTACCGTCTTAGTACCCACTCTATGAATAGTTTACCCCTAGCCAAAGACGATTATAGTTGCTTAATCCAGAAAATTAAAGACAGCTTGGATCCCAATCACATTCTCTCACCCGGTCGCTACGAATTTCTTTAAATAAGTCTAACAATCTACTGCTAACTGCCCATCTATCCCCCAATTCTAATGACTTCTAGCACTTCTAGGAAATGGCAACATCTCCGAATAGATTATCTTCCTTATATCACTGGTTGGTTTGGTAACTTTATCGTTAATAATGCCCTTCTAACCATGCTAATCTATCGCTACGACCCTGGCATTCCTAATGACTATAACTTATCCATTTTATTGCCCTCTGCTTTAGTGGGGATAGCGATAATGATTAGCCGTATTGCTGGGGCTTTTGTGCAGCCAGTGATCGGTTATTTTTCCGATCGCTTTTGGAGTCCTTGGGGCAAAAGAAGACCATTTATACTGGTCAGTTTACTCCCTTTAATTGGTGGTTTTATCCTGTTGTTTAATCCCCCTAATAACTTAAATCAAACCACTTACTTCATTTATTTAGTCACCATGCTTTGGGTGTTTTATGTGGGTATGGCATCCTACCATGTTCCCTATTTAGCCTGGTTGCCCACTCTCGCTAAAAGCCCAGAAGGAAGGGTTAAATTATCAACTCAAATCGGAATTTTTGGTTTAGTTGGTGCCACCATTGGTGGGATTATTGCCCCTTGGTTAACTGATAGCTATGGCTTTCAGGGCATGGGGATTGCTATTAGTCTTATTGGGGTAATTACTCTAGCCATGCCCTTGCTAGAAAAAGAAGAATATACTCCTTCTAAGGGCAAATATCCTAGCTTTAAAACCACCTTAACGGCGGCTTTTACTAATCGGACTTTTTGTATCTATATGATCACCATGATTTTGGCGTGGATGGTGATTAGTATTATCTCGGTGATTCCGACTTTTTTAGTAATTGCTCTCCTCAAACGAGAGGTAAGTTTTGCCGCCGTGATTAATACTATTATCGTCGGTAGTGCCTTGGCTGGATTTACCCTAGTTTTACCCTTAGCGCAAAAATATGGCAAAAAACTGGTTTTTCAAGGTTCTTTAATCTGGGTTGGCCTGGGTATGATTGCCATGGCCTGTGGTCGCTTTTGGTGGCAAGATTCTTTGATTCCCTGGTTAATCCTTTCGATCATCGCTAATTTAGCCCTAGCCAGCTTTTTTAGTCTGCCGAATGCCATGTTATCGGACATTATCGATCAAGATGCGGAGCAACAAGGAATGGGCCGAGAAGCAATATTTTTTGGAACCAGGGGTCTTCTAATTCAATTTAGCCAAGGTGCGGGGTCTTTTCTAACAGGATTAATCCTTTCTTTCGGGAAAACTCCTGATAACCCCTGGGGGGTACAAATTGCCTTTTTGTCCGCCGGTATATTATCCCTAGCAGCGGCTTTTGTCCTCCGGTCTTATGCCATAAAAAAATAGTTCTTTCCTCGCTAGTCTGTTATTACTCTTGACTAAACCCTATTCATTTGGAACTAGATTATGAATTCCCCCAATCCCGTCACCAAACATCAAGAAACTGCCATCAAAAAACGGCGATTGCCCTGGCGATTAATTATTACTGGTATCCTAGCAGCCACCTCGGTTTTTGCCTATCCTACCCTGCGTAATGTCCTCTTAGAAGACACCTCTGAATCCACCACCGCAGAAGAAAGCGCTTCGTTAGCAATCGATAAGACCAAGACGACAGCCTTACCGGTGCGAACCTTAACTTTAACTCCTGTCACCCATCATCAAGAACCGCGCCGTTATACGGGTAATATTGTGGCTAAACGGACAAGTGAACTAGGATTTGAGCGTTCGGGACAATTAATTAGTTTATTGGTTCAAGAGGGTCAAGAGGTACGCCGAGGTACTTTAATTGCTACTCTAGATACAGGCAATTTAGAAGCACAAAAACAAGAACTCATCGCCCAGCGAGCGCAAGCTACGGCTAAACTGCAAGAATTACAAGCTGGTTCCAGGAAAGAAAGTATCGCCGCAGCCCAAGCAAAAGTCCGAGATCTCAGGGAACAATTAGCTTTAGCCCAATCTAAATACCAAAGACGGCTAGGATTGTATCAAGAAGGGGCAATTACTAGAGAACAACTCGAAGAAGTGCAAACCGATGTTAATGCCCAACAAGCGAGAATTGATCAAGCCCAAAGTGAATTAGATGAACTCAAGGCCGGTACTCGTCCCGAATTGATTTCTCTGCAAAAAGCCGTTATTGACCAATTTGATGCCCAACTGAAGAATATTAACTTAGAGATTGAGAAAAGCCAACTTCAAGCACCCTACGATGGCACTATTGCCCTCCTTCACGTCAATATTGGCACTGTTGTTTCTGCAAGTAATCCGATCGTTCGTTTAGTGGAAAGTAATAAACTGGAAGCGCGTATAGGGGTTCCCATTGACCAGTCCGAAAACTTACCAATTGGGAGTAAACATCGTTTAAAAATTGGTGACAAAATAGTAACAGGACAAGTCACTGCAACCTTACCCCAAGTTGATCCGACTACCCGTACCGCCACGGTTATTTTAAGTTTAAATCAGACTCAAGGCCTGATTCCGGGGCAAGTGGTCAGCCTAGAATTATCTCAATCAGTTCCACAATCGGGCTATTGGTTGCCCACAGAAGCTTTAGTACAAGGCACGAGAGGATTATGGTCTTCCTATGTTCTAGGAGCAGCTAATCCCGATAATCCTCGACAATTTACCGTCAAACGCCAAGATTTAGAAGTTCTAGCGATTCAAGGCGATCGCTTATTGGTGCGCGGGACTTTAACCTCCGGTGATCGAGTGATCGTCGAAGGGGTTCACCGCATCGTACCCGGGCAAATGGTGGAAATTTGGTAGTCAGTGGTCATTAATCAGCTTTATTATCCCTAATAATCTCCAATGAATAACTTATTTGAACGTAAACCTAGATTACTAATTCTGACCTTAATTCTGATTATTGTCTGGGGATTGTCTTCCTTTCAAATTTTGCCGCGCATGGAAGATCCCGAAACAATTAATCGAGGTGCCACCATTACCACCAATTTACCCGGTGCCAGTCCTTATCGGGTCGAATCCCTAGTGACCGAAAAAATTGAACAATCTCTCTCTAGCATCAAAGAAATTAACCTGATTGAGTCCTCCTCAGAATTAGGGAGTTCCACGGTCAATATTCAACTTAAAGATGAAGTCACTGATGTGGATCCCGTCTGGTCACGCATTCGCGATCGGATTACCGATGTCATCCCGGAACTACCCCCAGAAGCCCAAAGACCCTTATACGAAGAAGGATATAGTAAAGCCTTTAGTTTATTGACTGCCATCCTTTGGGATCTAGATACCGCTCCTAATTACGCTATTTTACGCCGACTTGGCCAAGAACTGTTCGATGAATTAGAAGCCCTTTGGGGAACCGAAAGGGTCGAATTAGTCGGGGTTCCGGCCGAGGAAATTTTAGTCGAAATTGATCCGGTGAAATTATCCTCCCTAGGCCTAACTGCCGTCGAAGTTGCCCAACAAATTCAAACCAGTGATGCCAAGGTCGCCGCCGGACAACTTCGCAGCAATCGCAATAATTTATTATTGGAAGTCGATACCAGTTTAGAATCACTCTCTCGGATTCGAGCAATTCCGATTCGTTACAGTAATGAGGGACAATTTACCCGTTTAGGAGATATCGCCCTAGTTACCAGGGGAATTCAAGAACCGCCGCCAGAACTAACTATTATTAACGGTAAACCGGCTATTGTGGTGGCCGCTATGATGGAATCGGGGCAACGCATAGATGAATGGACAACGGCAGCCCAGGCCAAGTTAGACCTGTTTCGACCCTCTCTCCCCCAAGGTGTTAGCCTCAAGATAATTTTTGCCCAAAATCGTTATGTGGCTAACCGACTCGATGGATTATTCAGCAACATGATCCTAGGGTTACTCTGTGTCATGGGGACAGCTTTTGTGATGATGGGATGGCAGTCCGCCTTGGTAGTAAGTGTATCCCTGCCTTTATCGATCCTGATGGTCTTTGCCGGTATGAATCTCTGGCAAATTCCCCTACATCAAATGTCGGTGACAGGAATTGTTATTGCTTTGGGACTTTTGATCGATAACGCTATTGTGATTGTCGATGAACTGCAAAAAGGACTACGGACCGGAATAGCTCACGAACATATTGTTGCTGAAACCGTTAAACAGTTAGGGATTCCCCTCTTAGCTTCTACCCTAACCACGATTTTGTCTTTTATGCCGATCGCTCTTTTGCAAGGAGGCACCGGCGAATTCGTGCGTACTATCGCCCAAACAGTGATCTTAGCCTTGGTTAGTTCTCTAATTTTGTCCCTAACGATTATTCCTATTCTCAGTTTACGTTTATATCAACTGACTCATCGATCGCACCAGACAAAAACCCATTGGTGGGATACGGGAATTAATTTACCGCTCCTAACGGGGTTGTATCGCCAAATTTTGAAGTTAATTCTCTATTTTCCCGTATTAGGTCTGGTTATTGGCTTGATTATTCCAATTGCTGGCTTTGTTGTCGCCGGCACTCTCCCGGAAGAATTCTTTCCGCCGGCAGAACGAGATCAGTTAACCCTAGAAATCGAACTGGCCCCCACCACAACCCTAGAACTAACTCAGGTAAAAGTGGCTCAAGCTGAAAAAATACTGCTAGATCATCGAGAAATTGCAGAAGTTCACTGGTTTTTAGGGCGTAATGCTCCCCCCTTCTACTATAATCTCTCCGATGGCGTCAAAGACTCTCCTAATTTTGCCCAAGCATTGATTCAACTTCGGCAAGTTTCTGATGATCCCCAATTGATCGAAACCTTACAAAAACAATTAAGTCAAGCTCTACCGATGGCTAGGGTATTAGTCAGCCCCCTAGAACAGGGTCCACCGGTGGGCGCTCCGATCGAAATTAGGGTTTATGGCTCAGAATTGGAGATGTTAAGGAAAATTGGCGAGTCCTTACGGGAAGAACTGGCAAAAATACCCGAAATAACCTATTCTGTTGCTGATTTAAGTGAAATTCAAGCTAAATTAGCCTTAAAAATTAATGAAGAAAAAGCTCGACTGATTGGTTTGGATAATGCGGCGATCGCAAGTCAATTGGATAACCTTTTAGAAGGTTCTGTGGGTGGCTCGATTTTAGAAGCAACGGAAGAATTACCCGTACGAGTCCGAGTCGGTAATCGCGATCGCGAGCAACTGCCACAAATTGCCTCTTTAAATATTCTCGGTAATTCCGCCACTGCTGAACGGGCGAATATTTCCCTTTCCTCCGTGGCAGAATTTGATTTTCTCCCCGAATTAGCCACGATTCCTCGACGAAATGGCAAGCGAATTAATACGGTGAAGGCCTATGTTCAAGCTGATGCGATCGCTGCAACGGTTTTAGACGAATTTCGCCAAAACTTAGAATCGGGCAAATTTTCCCTTCCGCCAGGGTATCGGCTCGAATTTGGCGGAGAGGAAGAAGAAAGAGATACGGCTGTGGCTAATCTAATTGCTAGTGTGGGAGTCTTGACGATTCTAATGCTATCAACCCTTGTTCTTTCTTTTAACTCCTTCCGTCTTGCTGCTCTAGTTACTGTCGTCGGTATTAGTTCGATTGGACTAGCCTTATTTTCCCTCTGGTTATTTGAATATCCCCTAGGATTCATGTCGATTTTAGGCACTATCGGCTTAGTTGGGGTTTCCGTTAATGATTCTATTGTCGTGGTAGCGGCTTTACAAGCTTTACCCCCCCATCTTCAACGCCAACGAAAGGCAATCCGGGAAGTGGTCATTGCTTCCACCCGTCACATTCTCACCACTACCTTAACCACGGTGACGGGATTTGTGCCATTATTTCTCTACGGCGGCGCTTTTTGGGAACCCCTCGCTCTCTGTATTTCCATCGGGGTGATGGGAACTACCCTAAGCGCACTGGTATTTGTCCCGTCGGGATGGTACTATCTCGCTCAAGCCCAAAAGGTTTCCCCTCTGTCTGTTTCTGAGTAGCTTGATTAAATACCACTTTTGTAGAGACGTTGCCTAGCAACGTCTCTATTGATTTGGGTAAAAATACCCTGAAAGTCGTCTCGGCTCCACCGCTCTTATCGGATAAAATACGGAGAATTGGCTGGGTTAAATATAATCGAGTTTGAACAATAGATAAGTTTTTTAACAAGAGTAGTTTCAGATACTGATTACCCGATGGACTGGGGTAGAATTGGAAAAACCAGTCAAACTGTTTTAGCCAAGCTATTTAACTATGATTAAAATTAACTTGCTGTTCGGGTTATCTTCTCTTAAAAAATCGATAAAAAACTTTACATAAACTCAAAAGAGAGTCTGATAACTAACTCAGCTTTTAGATGAGTTAGTTATCAGACGAAGTTTTTGGGTGCTTTTGTTGATTACTTCTTAACCACCATCTTAAAGTAGAAGAAGGGAGATGAAAGTTAATCAGTTACTAAGACTCTACGAACAAGGAGAGCGGGATTTTTTAGCCATTGACTTGATGAGTCTAGATCTACAACAAGTGACTCTAATCGCTGTCAATTTTGCTGCGGCCAATTTGTGCGGAACTAATTTGAGTCGCTCTTTTCTGACTAAATCAAATCTGCGGGGAGCGAGTTTGAATTGGGCGAATTTAACCTATGCCAAATTAAGTCAAGCGCAATTAGTGGAAGCGGACTTAACCAAAGCCAATCTCACCGGGGCCTTTATGGTACAGGCAAACCTGCGTAACTCGCGATTAAGTGGGGCGGATCTTTCCCATGCTAATCTCCGGGGGGCGAATTTATGCGGGGCGAATTTATGCGGGGCGAATTTATACTTAGTTAATCTCCGGGAGGCAACCCTAGATAAAGTCAATCTCAATTGGGCTAATTTGCAGGAAGCGCGGTTAAGTGGGGCTAAATGTCGTCAGATTTCCGCAAGGGAAGCCAATTTTAGCGGCTCTTTTCTTAAAGAGGTGGACTTTCAGGGGGCCAATTTAGAAAGGGCTAATTTTAGCGAGGCACGTCTGACGGGTAGTGATTTACGCGGGGCCAATTTAGCGGGTGCTAATCTAGCGGGAGCGCGTTTACAAGAGGTAAATCTACAGGGAGCGGACTTGAGGGGTGCTAACTTGACGGGGACTTGTTTTGAGAGCGTCACCGGTTGGACAGAAACCGCCCAAGAAGATGATATTTTTCCCCTAGACTGGTTTCAGCCCCGTTTTGCCACTTAAAAGTCAATATATCTGCCGAAAGCCCCTCCTTTTCCTATCGATTAACGATTAGCTGGAGTGGTTAATCTTTGGTTAGGAATGGGGATTGGGGGAGCATTATTCGGCTCGTCCTCGAACGGTAAAGCAGGGGGAGGAGGAGGAGTGGTAGCGGTGGGAGATGGTGCTGGAGATGGACTGGGATTAACGGCAGCGGGGGGATTGTTCGGGGTGACGACGGGTGCGGGAGAGCTAAAACCGAGGAGATCTTTGCCAAAGGGAAAAACATTAGCCCAGCGTTGAATATTGGGATGGCCAAACCAATCTTGACGGGATACCTTCACCGAGAGGAGAGGTGCGATCGCCCCTGATTTTTCGGCCGTTATTAATAAATCAATTTTATTAATACCCTGTTGTTGATTAAAACGACTGATGATAGTTTTCTCTGCTAATTGCGATGCTCTAGTCAATAATCCTTCGTAGGATTCTCCCCGTTTAACTGTGATGGGAAGATTAACAGTGGATTGAGCAAAAACCACATCAACGGCGATAATTCCCGTCAGCAGCGTTAAAACAGTAATAGACTTGTACATAGGACAGACGGTTAAACAGACACTCCCTGGCTAGGGTCGGGATCTTCCCTGTTAGAGTTCCCCGATCGCTTTCTTAAATTACCACGATCGATCTCTGGCCACAATTGAAAATTTTCCGGCAGCAAAAAATCGTCCTTGGCTCCTAGCAATAGGCAATAGGGGAATAATTAGGGCTGGCTGAATAAATCTAAAAACTTTGTTGGATAATATCTTTAGGCTTTTTTGCCATCAAAAAGTGCCAGCCATTGGAGTGATCAGAGGGGAAAATTCCGGGACTTTTTCCCTGAAAATTAGGCAATTGACCACCTGAAAATGGCTAAAACCCCACACCCGACACCCCACCTCCACGAAAAACTGTTTCAGCATAACCTAATTATATTTGGCTATATCGACCAGAGGGTTTTAACTATGACACAAACTAGCGAAACCGTTACCTATTCTCTCGAATCTGTCCTGACAAGGATCGAGAGTAAAATCGACAGTCTCCAAAGAGATGTTAATCAGAAAATTGACTCTCTCCAAAGAGATGTTAATCAAAAATTTGACAGTCTCCAAAGAGATGTGGATCAGAAAATCGACAATCTCCAAAGAGATATGGATCAAAAATTTGACAGTCTCCAAAAAGATGTTAATCAAAAATTTGACAGTCTCCAAAAAGATGTTAATGATTTAAAGGTGGAAGTCACAGAAATCAAAGGAGATATTAAAACTCTTGATCAGAAAGTCGAAACAATGGATAAACGACTGGAAAAAGTCGAAGATAGTTATGCAATCCTAGTTAAAGATATTGCGGACTTGAAAGGGTTTAAATCCCTGATTATCCCCATGGTTGTAGCTTTTTTAAGTGCCGTGGTAACTTTGGGATTGCGCGGCTTTTTTCTTGGCAATAAACCTTAAATATATCAGGGGATATTTTAATCATCAAGTTTATTTTGTACTCTACCAATAAAATCCATGAGTTTTTGTATTAATCCTCATTGTCCTAAACCGAAAAGTATCACGGAGAGTCGTTACTGTCAATCCTGTGGTTCCGACTTGCTTTTAAATGGTAAATATCGAGTCACAAATTTATTGAGTGCCAAAGGTGGATTTGGTAATACCTATGAAGTGATAGATGAACATAAAATACCCAAAGTATTAAAAGTTCTTACCTACGATTCCAGCAAAGCTATTGATTTATTTCAACAGGAAGCTAATCTTTTAAAACAATTAAATCACCCCGGTATTCCCAAAGGAGAAAACTATTTTATTTATCATCCCCGGGAGAGTCAAACTGCTTTACACTGTTTAGTCATGGAGAAAATTGCTGGTATTGACTTAGAAGAATATCAAAAACAAAGAGGATTTAAACCGATTGATTATAATCTCGCTTTGGATTGGTTAACTCAGTTAGCTAATATTCTCCATGAAGTTCATAAACATAAATTCTATCATCGTGATATCAAACCCTCTAATATTATCTTAAAACCCGATGGTCAATTAGTTTTAATTGATTTTGGAGCGGCGCGACAAGTCACTAAAACCGTCCTAGCAGGAGGCAAAAATACAGGAATTTATACCCCCGGATATGCTCCTCCTGAACAATCTCTTGGTCACTCTGTCCCCCAATCAGACTTTTATGCTTTGGGCAAAACTTTCGTCTTTTTGTTAACCGGTAAAGAACCCAGTGACCCGAAAATTTATAATATTAATACCAATGAATTTAACTGGCGTAAATATACCCCAAAAATTCCTTCTCGATTAGCAGATTTTATCGATAATTTAATGGCAGAAAAACCTATTGATCGACCTAAAGATACCAAAACTTTGCTAAAAATTATTACTGATATTAAAGCCAATCCCCATCAAACTAAAAAAACTAAAAAAACTAAAAAAACTAAAAATTCTTCTCCTGAAAAACCTAAAATTATTCCTATTCCCAATCCTGCACTTATTTCTTTACTCGCTGCAATTTCTCCCAGTTATGCCGGGTTTTGGCTCCGGTTAAAAGCCTCTTTAATTGATTCTTTTATCGTTCTTATTATCGCGGCTTTATTAGGTGGTTATATCTGTTTTCGCTTACAACAATGGTCAACTTTTCAAGATTTAAATCTTAATTTCAATATAGCCAAAGAAATCTGGGTTTACTATGCGGCAGGATTAAGTGCAGCTGGAACAACAATTTTTGGTTTTGCTTTATTTATAGCAGCAATTATCTATAATATTC
>Ga0082207_1000205_pt1 | contig 34642 bp, 35 predicted proteins | sample LakMenEpi10Aug09_FD_71540 | JGI IMG/M metagenome (GOLD analysis project Ga0082207, IMG submission 71540)
GTTAGAGGTGGAGGCAAAGTCTGGGAAGGGATAGCCATCGCCTCCATCTGCCAGGAACTTCAGGGTTACAGTACGGAAAGATCGGTTCGGGTCACCGACTAACTGACCATTTTCCACCACAATATCCGTAACGCTGCCCGATTCGTCTCGCAGGGAGAGAGAACGCAGGCGCTGTCCCACGGGCAAAGCGGGATCGAAGCTAAACGCCATCCCCCCAACTTGTGGAAACTGACCCGGAGTGACCCCTGCTGCTGTTTTCGCCAAGCCATGCTCGATTACTTGTTGCAGTTGCGATGCCGTTAGGGTCAGCAGAGTTAACTCATTATTGAATCGCATCACGTTTTCAATATCGAGTTGGGAAACTTGTCCCGCTTCCTTCCCAGCAAGGGCATTAGCGGGCGGCGGGATTTTTTCACCCTCGCTACTGATGGCCCCGATGTTGTAGCGGATACTCCCCCCATTTTTAATCGAGATGACCACGCTAGGATCGACTTGACGAGCGGCAAACAAATTAGCATCAGCACCGAGATTACCCAGATTGGTTTCTTGGGTGCGGACATCGCTGGTATCGCCATTGAGAAATACCTCGCTCCGGCCAAAGATATTCCCGTCTTTGGAAGCGACAGAAAGTTTAGCCACATCCGCAGCGATCGCCAAATCCTCGTAGGGAGGGACGTTCCCCGTCTCGATCACCCCTGTTGCATCCGTCGCAAAAGCTCCACTGATCTTGGGGTCAATGCTTGAGGGAATCAGAACCCCATTATCGTCGAAATCCGCTACCAAGCGCCCCACATACTTATAGTTGCCCTTGGTATTAACAATCGCAACGGGTTGCCCGGTGGCAGAGGTTTTGAGGATGGGGTAGAGACCTTCAGCCGTATCTCCGACTCGCAGACGGTCAGTAGCATCCGCTAAGATATCGCCAGAGCCCCCCGCCACAATCACATCCACATCCCGCAGGCGAGAGGCGAGTGCCTGGTCGATATTCAGGTCTCTCATATGGGATAACAGAATAATTTTGTTAATCCCTTGGGCGGTGAGGGCATCAATCGAGGGTTGAATGGTGGCCGCCAGAGCATCAAAATCGTTGGGGTCTGAGGGAGATATACCCACCTTACCAGGAGACGAGAGGCTGCCCAACAGAGGAGTCGTAGCCCCGACAATCCCGATGGGTTGCCCTTGCACGTCAATCACCGTGCTTTTGGCAATGCTGTTGGGTTGGGGAGGCTGTCCGTCAGGCACGACGAATTTTGCTAAATTACTATCGGTGCTGAAGTCGAGGTTCGCACTCAAAAAGGGGAATTTAGCACCTGGATAGCTATAGACTCCTTCGACAACCGGGTCTGCGGGAATCAAGGATGCGAGGATACCCGTCCCGAGGTCAAATTCATGGCTACCGAAGGTGGCTGCGTCAAAAAAGAAACTATTGTTAGCTTCAATATCGCCCCGTCCTGCGGCGGGTTTACCAATATACTCAATCAGTGCAGGATCGCTACTGGCGAAAAAAAACGGGCCAGGAATATATAAATCTCCTGAAGTGAGAGCCAGGGTTTGTTCCGGGAATTGAGAACGCAGGGCGTTGATGACGCTGGAAAAAGTGAGAATATCGTCTGGTGCTTCAAGGCTTGCCTCTTGGTCGGAGGTGTGCAGGATTTGCAGAGTAAAAGTCATTATTTAAAATAGCAGTAATAGGTTGATATTCACTATACCCGATTCCATCTTGAGGTTTAGCTTTTGTGTTGAATTACAAAAACCTCCTTCCGATTTATCACTGGAAGAAGGCTTTAGTTTGATATTAACCTGGCACCGAGCTATTTTCCCAGGCGGCTACCCGCCAAGTATCTTCGCCGTATCAGCGTTTCACTTCCGAGTTCGAGATGGATCGGAGTGGTTCCACTGAGCCATAGGCACCAGGAAAGCTCTATAAAACTTTTCCCGTTCTTGAGGGCTTTGCGTTCTTGTGGTTCGCTTGTTTCTCCCTCACAATTTACTAATCTACTCTGTTTCTCTAGGAATGTCAACCCCTTTTTCAAAAGATTTTTTTTTCCAGGGTCAAATTTAGCTATAACATAAAGCTAGAAACCGATTCACCGAAATCCTATTACTGTGGATGTTACCACAAAGACACGAAGGAATGGATTAGGGGGTATTCTGTGGCCTGTTGCCTGTTGCCTACTATAGTAATGGTGGGGAATAGAAACAACTTTAAGGAATTATTGATATCATTATTTGGGAGATCTGATCATGGCAATTGATTTACCTTGGGCTTTAGCATTGGTAGTTATGTCGGAACTAATTCCGGCATTAAAAACTATTGAAAATTCTCCTATTTCTCCCTCTGAAAATTCATCACAATATCCTACACAAATCATTTGCTCTGAAAATTCACAATTAAAGTTGAGTGATGTTAAATTAGTACCAGTTGAACAAGGGATGAAGGAATGTTCCGTAAATAATGGGGTTTATTCCTTATTACAATAATTCTGAGGGCTGAAAATTAAGAGCAGGTCAACAAATTTCAAACGTGGATGAAAAATATTATAAAATATTAGACCTAAAACCAGGGGTAAGCTTAGAGGAAGTTAGACAAGCCTATCGACATCTGGCATTGATATGGCATCCCGATCGTTATCCCCAAGATTCTCCCTTCCAAATCGAAGCCGAAGCCAAATTCAAAGAAATTAGCCACGCCTACGAAACCCTAAAAACTCATTTAAGTTACCCTACCTCCCCTGCTCCCCCAACCTTCACAACCCCCCCAACTCCCCCAACTCCCCCAATTCCCCCTACCTCACCTACCTCCCCTGCTCCAACTATCCCCCTAGGTTGGCTAACGGGGGTATTTGTTTGTTATACCCTGATCGCTTGGATTTTAATAACTTTGAAGATTCCCTTCTGGGTGTGGATATTTGGTCTAATTGCCTGGTTTACTATTACCCTTGTCGCCAGTAAAGATTCGGACTCGTCTCAACCTTGGTTAATATCGTTGATGTTTGCTGGAGCGATCGCTGGTTGGGTACTAGGAAATGAAGCTGGGGGGGTAATTACAGCAACTGTGTGGGGGATGGTTGGCATCGGATTAGGGGCGATCGCAGGCTCAGAAACAGCCTCTAAATCGGTAATTGGACTGTTGACGGTGATGGGAATTGCTGCTATTGCCGGGTTAATTGCCGGAACTGGCCGGGGAAACTGGTTAGGTTCAGTTTTCGGTGGGGGTTTTGGGGTGATTATGGGGTTAATGTTAGGGATTATTTTAGATGCAATATTTCAATCAAGAGCCAAACTAGGAACGGGGAGTTTATTTGGATTACTATTAGGAGGATGGATCGGGGCTGGCATTGGGGCGGGTCAGAAAGCCATCATCCGGGTGATTGAACAAATACAGCCAGAGCTTATTATTGCTGCTTGGGGTGCGATCGCTTTGGTTGCTGGGGTCGTGGCGCAAATGGCGGCGGGAGAAAAATTACTTGCGTCCTACAATGGGTTTTATACCTTTTTGATTTTAGGGATAATTTCCGGCCTCGGTTTTAGTTTTGGGTTGTGGTTAGCCCACTAATTCTGTCAAACTAACGATTTATGTTTGATTGCAGAAAATAGGGAACATTGAAACATCGATGTTAAGTCTCAAGGTAATAGAGATCTTGTCAAAATTCAAACTCATTTAACAACAATGGAACTTGATTTATCTCGCTTTTTTAAAGCTTCTAATCCGGCTGAAACCCTGAATGTAGAAAACCCGGAAGATCAACAATATTATATTGATTTTTCTCCGGCACGCGGTGGGAAACTAATTGAACAAATTGCTCGAACCATTACTCGTCTATCACCCGATCGCCCTACTTGTCAACTCTTTACTGGTCATGTTGGATCAGGAAAGTCAACGGAATTACTCCGACTTCAAGCTCAACTCAAAAAAGAAGGATTCCATGTCGTTTATTTTGAGTCGAGCAAGGATTTAGACATGGCGGATGTGGATATTACCGATATTTTATTAGCGATCGCCCGTCAAGTCAGTGAAAGTATTGAACTCCTACAAATTAAATTAAAACCTAAAGGCTTTAAAAGTTTACTCAGTGGAGTGATCGGGGTTTTAAATACAGAAATTGATTTAAAAGGAGATGTTAATGTTCCCGGAATTGGGACGTTAGCTGCAAGTACGGAAGGGGAGTTTTCCCTATCAACGGGAATTGGGAATATTACGGCTAAAACCAAAGATAGTCGAGATTTAAGGTCTTTATTGCGTCAATATTTAGAACCTCGAACTAATAATATTTTAGAGGCGATCAATAAAGAATTATTAGAACCCTCGATCCAACAATTGAAACAAATGGGAAAACAGGGTTTGGTCGTAATTGTTGATAATTTAGACCGAATTATTGATAGCAAAAATAGTACCGGACGCCCGCAACCGGAATATTTATTTATTGATCGGGGCGAACAACTGAATAAACTCAATTGTCATGTTGTTTATACGATTCCGTTGGGTTTAATTTTTTCTAATGATTTAGGACAACTGATGAATCGTTTTGGGAGCGACCCGAAAACTTTACCAATGGTGACGGTAAAATTTGAAGATGGTACACCCTGCGAAGCAGGAATTGAACTATTACGCCAAATGGTAATGGCTCGAGCTTTTCCGGGTATTGATCCGAAGGAATATCCAGACTTAGTAACACAAATTTTTGACACTCCTGAAACTTTAGATCGACTTTGTACTATCAGTGGCGGTCATGTTCGCAGTTTATTAATTTTGTTATATAGCTGTTTACAAAAAGAAGATCCTCCATTAACTAGACAATCCTTAGAGGAGGTGATTTTACAACGTCGTCACCAATTAACCTTAGCTATTGAAGCCGAAGAAAAACAAATGTTACGTCAAGTTGCAGCAACTAAAAAATTAAGTGGTCAAATGGAATATCAAACCCTATTAAGAAGTTTATGGGTGTTTGAATATCACCAAGCCCAACATTTTTGGTATGATATTAACCCGATTTTGGCGGAAGCTCAGGAATTTTGATCACGGATTTAGACGGATTACACTGATTACACGGATTTTAGCTGGTCAAAGCCTAGCTATTTTTGATTTTTAGAGAGAGGAATGATGTTGAGATTATTAACCAAAGCCGTAGTCATCGGGATGACTTTGTTGTTCTTAATCTTAGGAAGCCAATTTTTCATCCTAGAACCAGCCAACGCGACTATCGGGCAACAACAAGAAGCCCCCGGACAAATGTTGTATCAATCCCGTCATAGCTTACGAGATGAAACCGGGACTGCTTGGCAAGTTGTTCTGTTTAAACGAGTCAAGAATGATCAGATTGACACCATTAATTTACGTTTAGTGGGATTTCCGAATCAGGCTGCATTTCTTCATCCTAAAGGGTTAGAAATTATGACTCGTCAAGGAAGACTATTTCAAGCTGAGGATCAATTGGCTAAAAAGTCACCAGCGCCTAATGTTGGTGAATATAACCTCAAGGAAATTTTGCCTCAACTATCCTCAACAGAACAGGTGAAGTTACATTTACCGTTAGAGGGTCAACAACGCACTCTAACTCTTCCTCCTCCTGTCATTTTAGAATGGCAAGAATTGATTAAACAGGAGAAAAGATGATTAAGGGCACAACCAAACTATTAGGAGTAATCGGTGATCCGATTGAACATTCCCTTTCTCCGGTGATGCACAATGCTGCGATCGCCTATTTAGGAGTGGATTATGTTTATCTGCCATTTGCGGTTTCTCCCCAGGATTTAAAGGTCGCTATGGAGGGATTTGCAGCTATTGGAATTCAGGGATTTAATATTACTATTCCCCACAAACAGGCGATTTTACCCTTTTTATCAGAAGTGACAACCCTAGCTCAGTCCGTCGGGGCGGTGAATACTGTTTGGCGGACTCATAAGGGTTGGAGTGGCACCAATACCGATGTTGTGGGTTTTCTGACTCCCCTAGAGGTGTATCATCAACATTGGCATGATCAAGTGGCCGTGATTTTGGGATATGGCGGGGCGGCGCGGGCGGTGGTGGCTGGATGTGCCCAGTTAGGGATCAGGGAAATTTATGTTGTCGGTCGTAACCCCCAAAAATTGGCCACATTTCAACAGAGTTGGGTGACTTCTCCCCTATCGGTGGCGGTCAAAACCTATCCCTGGGAACAATTATCGAGTCTTCTTCCCCAAGCGGACTTATTGGTAAATACGACCCCGGTGGGAATGTATCCTCACGTTCAGGAGTCTCCCGTTGAGGCGTCGGTGCTGGATAAAATTAAATTAGGTGCGATCGCTTATGATTTAATTTATATCCCTGAAACCACCCAATTTTTGACTTTAGCAGGGGCTAGAGGTGCGCTGATTTTAAATGGATTACCAATGTTAGTAATTCAGGGAGCCGCTGCCTTAGAATTGTGGTTACAGCAACCTGTTCCCGTCGAGATTATGCGTCAGTCTCTCCAACAATATCTAAATATAAAATAACTCAAAAATTGTATGAAATTTAGAATTTCACCGATTATTTTTTGCCTTTGTTTCTGCATTTTAATCATCGGTTTTTGGACTCCCCCAGCTTGGGCATTAATTCCGATTCAACTTCAAGATTTAAGTTACAAAGACTGTCCTCCTGAATTAGCAGAAGGGTATATATCTAGTGGTTCTAGTCAAGATGCCAACTGTTTTATTATTACCGGAAAAGCGAATAATACATCGGGAAAAGTTGTTGTAGATGCCGATATTTTTGGTCGGATTTATGATGCGACCAATAACCCAGTGATGCAAAATCGAGGACGGTTAGGGAGTATTGATACAGTTCCCCCTGGAATTAGTGATTTTGAATTTAGAATTTCGATTCCTTCTAACCTGGAAACTCCTCTGCAACTCAAACAATTTAAAGCCTCTGGTTTTAAAAATCGAATTGGGAGATAAACTCGACTAACTTCCTGATTGTAAGCGTTTAATTTGGAACTGGGCATCCTTATAACCTCCCGTTAAGCCTTGTTCCAAATAGAGTTTTCCCGCCTGTTCAAAATCACTAATAGCGCCACTTTTATCACCGATTTCAACTCTAACTAATCCTCGTCCATAATAAGCCGCAGCATAGTTAGGTTTCAGACGAATGGCTTGGACATAATCGGCGATCGCCTTATCATAATTTTTCATTCTAACATGAACTTGGGCACGATTCCCATAAGCTTCGGCATCATTGGGATTAATATTAATTCCTTGGGTATAATCAGCAATTGCTCCTTCATAATCCTGGGCGGCGGAACGGGCTAATCCTCGATTACTATAGGCTTTATAATCATCTCCTTTAATTTCAATAGCTTTTGAGCAATCTTCAATCGCTTTGGGGTAATCTTTTAAATTCAAATTAGCAATACAACGATTATTATAGGCAACTTCATTCGGAGTTCTATTAATCGCTTCGGTGCAATCTTTAATCGCTTGATCATAGTCCCATAAATTAATATAAACACTACAACGATTTGCATAGGCTTCAGAATTATTAGGATCAATTTGTAGGACGGTATTATAATCAGCTAACGCCCCTTGATAATCCCCTAAATGAAATCTGGCTCGACCTCGATCATAATATCCTATCGGGTTCTTTGGTTCTAGGCGAATAGCTTCGGTATAGTCGGCCATTCCTGCTTGTAAATCCCCTGATTTCACCAATGCAGTCCCCCTAGCACGATAGACTTTACTTTCTTTCGGTTGCAGTCGTAAAACCGTATTATAATCATTAATGGCGGCGGTATAATCTTCTAAATCATAATGAATTAAACCCCTTTTATAGAAAGCATCTCCGTCTTGAGGTTCTTGTTTTAAGACTTGGTTAAAATCAGCCAAAGCCCCAGATAAATCCGACATATCATAACGAGTTAAACCCCGGTTAAAATAAGCATTGACATACTTAGGATTTAGTTCAATGGCTTTAGTGTAATCTGCCAAGGCTTGTTCATATTCCTTCAAATCATAGTAAGCATTGGCACGTTTATGATAGGCTTCGGGATTATTAGGATTAAATTTAATGGCTTGATTAAAGGCTCGAATTGCACCTTTTGGATCACCTTGATTGACTTTTTCCACGCCTCTTTTTAAGGCATTTTCAGCTTTGACGGGATCGGGACGATTTAAAACTTGGAGCAAGCCAAAAATCACGATTAAACTGACTAATCCCGTTGTGGTAATTGCAATTATTTTAGGCCAAGGAATCGGTTTTTTTTCTTCTTGATAAATTGGGAAACTTTTTAACTTATTAATATTAAATCCCGATCGTCCGGTTGCCTTTCTTAAGTCATCTAAAACATCAATTACAGTCAGATAGCGTTTGCTATAATAAGGGTGTACCATTCTATCAATAACTTGGGTTAATCCAGCACTAACTTTGGCATAACTTTGCCAACTCAATTCTCCGGTGCTCGATAAATTTGGATCTTGTAACTTAGGTAAATCTGAAGCTTCTAACCCCGTAATTGCTTGAATGGCAATCATCCCCACAGCATAAATATCACTATTATATTGAGGATGACCTTGGAACTGTTCAATGGGCATATAAAACGGAGTTCCCGTGGCTATGGTTCGTAATCCTTGACCATTACCATCGGCGAGTCGGGTACTGACTTCTTTGACGGAACCAAAATCAATTAATACTAATTTTTTATCAGATTTACGACGGATTAAATTAGAAGGGTTGACATCCCGATGAATCACTTGATTATCATGGACAAATACTAAAATCTCTAAAATATCTTCGATTAATAAAATCACCTGTTCTTCTGACCAAGGAACCCCGGGAACTAACTCTTTCATAAGAGGCTGTCCACTAACAAATTCTTCGATCAAATAAAATTGATTATGATCTTCAAAATAAGCTAATAATTGGGGAATTTGATCATGTTTTCCCAACCGTTCTAAAATTTCTGCCTCTTGGCGAAATAATCGTAATGCGGTCTTTAAAGTATTAGAATTATTATTAGGTGGTCGCAATTGTTTCACCACACATTGGGGATGACCCGGACGTCGGGTATCCGCAGCCAAATAGGTTTGTCCAAAGGCCCCTGAACTCAGGACTTGAACAATCCGGTATCTTCGATCTAATAATTGACCAATCATTTCCATAAACAGTAATTAGTAAATAGTAATCACAAAAGTTAAGAATTATCAAGCCAATTCTTAACTCTTAACTCTTAACTCTTACACTGATAACTGATTACTGATTACTGATAACTGATTATGTCACAACCTACGATAGAATCGATTCTGCAAGAAAATCGGTTGTTTCAACCTAATCCTGAGTTTTCCCAGAATGCCCACATTAAAACCTTAGAGGAGTATAAACAACTCTATGAAAAAGCTAAGGCCAACCCCGAAGCGTTCTGGGCAGAACTAGCGGAAACAGAACTCCATTGGTTTCAAAAATGGGATCAGGTTTTAGACTGGCAACCGCCTTTTGCTAAATGGTTTGTCAATGGCAAAATTAATATTTCCTATAATTGTTTAGATCGGCACTTAACCACTTGGCGGAAAAATAAAGCCGCCTTAATTTGGGAAGGAGAACCGGGCGATACCCGAACTTTAACTTACTTCCAACTGCATCGAGAAGTCTGTCAAATGGCGAACGTTCTCAAACAGTTAGGAGCGCAAAAAGGCGATCGGATTGGCATTTATATGCCCATGATACCCGAAGCCGCCATTGCTATGTTAGCCTGTGCCCGCATTGGTGCGCCCCATACCGTTGTCTTTGGGGGGTTTAGCGGAGAAGCACTTAAAGATCGGTTAGTAGACGCCGAAGCTAAATTAGTGATTACCGCCGATGGTGGCTGGCGTAAAGATGCCATTGTTCCCTTAAAAGAACAAGTCGATAAAGCCATTGAAGCCGGGGCTACCAGTATTGATAACGTTTTAGTGGTACAAAGAACTAACCAAAAAATCAATATGGAACCCGGACGGGATCATTGGTGGCATGATCTCAGACAGGGAGTTTCCGCCGACTGTCCCGCCGAACCGATGGATAGTGAAGATATGTTATTTATCCTCTACACCAGTGGGACAACGGGCAAACCCAAGGGCGTTGTTCACACCACGGGCGGATATAACCTCTATACCCACATTACCAATAAATGGGCTTTTGACCTACAGGATACCGATGTCTATTGGTGTACGGCCGATGTCGGTTGGATTACTGGACACAGTTATATTGTCTATGGGCCCTTATCCAATGGGGCGACAACCCTAATGTATGAAGGAGCGCCGCGTACTTCTAACCCCGGTTGTTTCTGGGATGTGGTGGAAAAATACGGGGTGACGATATTCTATACTGCACCCACAGCAATTCGGTCATTTATGAAAATGGGAGAACACCATCCCAAGTCCCGTAATTTATCGTCTCTGCGCCTATTAGGAACCGTGGGAGAACCGATTAACCCCGAAGCTTGGATGTGGTATCAACGGGTAATTGGTAACGGTAAATGCCCCATTGTCGATACCTGGTGGCAAACGGAAACGGGCGGGTTCATGATTACCCCCTTACCCGGGGCGACTCCCACCAAACCCGGTTCGGCTACCTTACCCTTTCCTGGGATTTTAGCGGATGTGGTAGACACCGAAGGAAATCCCGTAACCGATGATAGTGGTGGTTATTTGGTGGTGCGGTATCCTTGGCCGGGAATGATGCGGACGATATATGGTGACCCCGATCGTTTCCGGCGCACCTATTGGGAATATTTGAAACCAAAAGATGGTATTCCCCTCTATTTTGCCGGGGATGGAGCCCATCAAGACCGGGAGGGCTATTTCTGGGTCATGGGTCGGGTGGATGACGTGATCAGTGTGTCGGGACATCGTTTAGGGACAATGGAAATTGAGTCGGCCTTAGTCTCCCATCACGCAGTGGCTGAGGCTGCGGTGGTTGGGAAACCCGATGAGATTAAGGGTGAGGAGATTGTCGCCTTTGTCACCTTAGAAGAAGGCAAGGAAGCGTCCGATGAGTTAGCACAGGAACTCAAGAAGCACGTTGTCAAGGAAATTGGCGCCTTAGCCCGTCCTGGGGAAATTCGGTTTACGGATGATCTACCTAAAACCCGGTCTGGGAAGATTATGCGGCGCTTATTGCGATCGCTGGCGTCGGGTCAGGAAATTACGGGAGATACTTCTACGCTACAGGATCGCAGTGTATTAGAGAAATTGCGGGGAGGGGCGTAAATCAGTTATCAGTTATCAGTTATCAGTTATCAGTTATCAGTTATCAGTTATCAGTTATCAGTTATCAGTTATCAGTTATCAGTTATCAGTTATCAGTTATCAGTTATCAGTTATTAGTTATCAGTTATTAGTGTTGATTTTGTGATCTTCCCTAGATTTTTTATAGTATTTAAAATTTATCACAGTTTATAAATCAGCTTATTCAGCCGATAATCAAGGAAATCGTATATTATATCGAGCAGTTCTCGAAGCAGATGAGCAGCAAATCATGAGATTAATTCCAGAAATTCCTGAAACCGACGCTGCTTTAGCTAAAATCTTGACTAAACTGGTGCGTCAATATCAATTTGAGCAAATTATTGATTTAATAGAACCTCTCGTTTAATCATCAACTTCTGCTTCTGTGAAAATAGGCGGCCATAATGCAGAAATTGATAATTCCCAACCGGGAAATAGTTCGGGTAGAGTTAAAATATCTTCATTTGCTAATATAATGGGTTCCCCTGTCGGTCGATAAACGGTAACAGTCAATTCATCAGGGTCAATCAAAATTCCCACAATTGCACCTAATTCTAAAAACTTTTTGAGTTTTTTTTCTAGTGTTTTAACTCGATCACTTTGAGATTTAATTTCTACAACTAAATCTGGAACTAATTTGGCAAAGTATCGGACACTTTGTTGTAGCTGAGATGCACGAACAAAAGAAACATCTGGTGCTTTTAAGTTAGTATCGGGCATGATAAAACCTCCTGCGGAGTCAAATATTCGCCCTAAGCGACGAGGTTCAACCCAAGCGAAAAGAAAGGCAATTAAACGGACACCTATTTCGCTAGAGATAATATCTGATGGCCCCATAACGATAATTTTCCCATTTTCAAGTTCTAATTGGTAATCCTGTCCAGCTTCCGAGAGAGTTGCTTGTAAGTTTTCTAAGTCTTTTATTGTCATCAGTGCCATGAGAAAAATCTCCTTGTCTAACTGAAAGGACTTTAGCCATTCTCTAACAGGCTCATTGTCAAGTTCAGATTTGTAAAAAACAACCTGTAAAATCAGGTTAGGATCATTCATCTTTAATAATTATACCTAATAAGTTTCATCTTAATCAATATTTAGGATGCAATTTTAACCAACTATGGTATTATGGCGACGACGATTAATGCCAGTACCAAGAGAAATTGTATCAATTATAACGAAAAGGAAAATCAAATATTGTGGGAACTCGGATTAAGAATTTACAAGTCACAAAAGTCGTGGATGGGGACACCATTAAGGTGTTACTCAATGATAAGCGGGAATTTTTAAGACTCGATTGTGTGGATACCGAAGAAATACTCAACCATGATTCTAAACCCCGAACAAATGCGGGAATTGCCGCCGCAGAAATGGCACAACAATATTTTATGAATGAACATGGTTTTTTAACAAAAGTCGATATTGAATTTGATGGCAATGAACCAGCAGAAGTGTGTTTAGAAAAATATCGAGATCATCACGGACGATTAATTTGTTATGTTCATAAACAGGGAGAAAATTATAATTTAAAATTAATTAAGGAAGGGTGGAGTCCTTATTTTATTAAATATGGAAATTCTCGATTATATCATCAAGAAATGATGCGGGCTGAAGCCGATGCCCAAGCCCATAATCGCATGATTTGGAATCGCCAAACCAACGAAAGTAGTGCCTTTAGAAACTATACTATTTTAATGCCTTGGTGGTCGTTACGCGCTGCGATTGTGGATGATTTTCGTCGCTATGGACAACCGAATGGCGTGTTATCCGTGCGTTTAGATTATCCTAATATATTATTAGCAGCAATGAAGCAACAATCTATTACTATTTTCTGTGATTTACAGGAGGGAATTACTAAATGGATTGGCAATAGTGGGATTATTCATACTGGAACAAAAGATCGGAATTTAAAATTATGGATTCCTGAAGCTAGTAATAATAAAGATTCTCCTATCATTCATTTAATTAATAAACGATATACGGGGTTAGGACGGAGTTATGTCTATATTAGTGGACAGGTGACCATGTACCGAGATAAACCTGAAATCACCCTAACTCATCTGCAACAATTATCGGATTTTTGCCCGATTATTCAAGCAAAAAATTTGGCAAATTCCCCAACTTTAACTTATAATAATACGCAGAAATAATTAGGATACCATCATGGTAAATTCTCCCAAAATTCTCGCCTTTGCTGGAAGTGCTAAGGAAACTTCCTATAATAAAAAGTTAGTCCAAATTGCAGCCGCCGGAGCCAAAACAGCCGGGGCGGAAGTCACCTATATTGATTTACGGGATTTCCCGATGCCTTTATTTGATGAAGATTTAGAAGCCCAACAGGGCATTCCGGTAGCTGTTCGTGAATTTAAAGATTTAATGTTAGCCCATCAAGGCTTATTAATTGCCTGTCCTGAGTATAATAGTTCGATTACACCGTTATTAAAAAATGCCATTGATTGGGCATCCCGTCCCGAACCCAATTTACCCGGATTAGCTTGTTTTAATAATAAAATTGCAGCGATTATGAGCGCCTCCCCTGGAGGGTTTGGAGGAATGCGCGGGTTAGTTCATGTTCGGGCTATTTTAGAAAGTATTGGGGTATTAGTTATTCCTCAACAACGCTCTATTTCTCAAGCCTTTGAAGCCTTTAATCCCGATGGAAATTTAAAAGATCCCAAACAACAGCAGGATGTAGAAAGTTTAGGCGCAAAAGTTACAAGTTTATTGATTAAATTTTCAGCTTAAATTTCAGTCATCAGTTATCAGTTTATTGCTATTATACGAGTCCTAAATCATTATCAAGAGCATGATATAATGATATACACTACTTAATTATGACAATAAAAATTATGAATGACTTACAACAGGCAGAAAAAGAGCGGAAAAAAGAAATAGCAGAATTAGAAATTTTAATTGAGAGTAATCTTTATGTAGAAGGAAATTATTATAATAATTCAGCAGAAAAGTCAAATCTTGCTGAAGTGGCGAATGAAATTCAACAATTGCTTGAACAACTCAGCCAAACTAATCCCACAAATACGATGACGGGAAAGATGAAAATAGCGGGGGAAGTGATCGAACAAATAGAAAGTAATCCAGCGTTGATCAAGCGAGTTCTCGGTGCATTAAATACGGGTGGTGTTAGTGCTTTTGAGCAAGTTCTGAATCATCCAGCCGCGAGCTTGGTAATTGGTGCTTTGGAAGAGTGGCAAAATAGTAAAAGTTAGGAGGGTTTTAAGAATAATGCGATCGCTTTTAACTTTCAAGCCAAGCAATTTTTCTCACCTCTCTAACTCCCTAATAAAATCATCTACAGAACCCACTATAATCATGCCTTCTGAAGCTTCCTGTCGAACTTCTTTAATTTCTTGGAGTAGTTGTTCTCGGCGACTTCTCTGTAGACGTTTAACTAATATTTCAACGATGAGGTTTTGTTCCTCTATTGAGAGGGATTCTACTGTATCTAGTGCTTGTTGAAGCCTTGAGGTTTGTAATCCTTCAGACATAATTAGTAATATAAAAAATTGCTGTTTTGATTATAGCAGGGAACACCGGAACAGCCCCCCCAAACCCCCCGTGCACGGGGGGCTAGGGGGGGAGGGAACACCGGAGGAAAAGACTTCACCGTCTAGCTTTGCTGCATCACTCTTTGTCCTAATAGGTCTGGCGACTGCTATATAACATTATCAGGAAGATATCATAACGAGATTTAGCTTTCTTCGGGTTCGGAACTGTTCTGAACATTCCCTAGTAGGGGTAATTCATGAATTACCCCTACATCTAGGGTTCCATTCCCACTCTAAAGACAAATTTCTTTGAATTTCATACCAATTATCAATCAGTGCCTCTGCCCTTATCAATTCTAAACCGCCCAAGTCTTGACCTCTGCAAATGATATAGGGGTGGATGTCAAGCAGATTTAAGGGATGCCATATCTATGCAGAAGCGGTACTTAACATCGGACTTGAGCAGTCGCTCGTAGGCTTCGTTAACCTTCTGGATTGGGATAACTTCGACATCGGCAGTGATGTTGTGTTTGCCACAAAAGTCGAGCATCTCTTGGGTTTCGGCGATCCCACCGATGCTAGAGCCAGAAAGACTGCGGCGAGCCATGATCAGGCTGAATGCCGAAACATCCAGGGGTTTCTCCGGGACACCGACAAGGGTGATGTTACCGTCAAGGCGAAGCAGGTTGAGATAGGCGTTAATATCGTGATTAGCGGAGACGGTATCGAGAATAAAATCGAAACTGCCAGCGTGCTGCTGAATCTCGTCGGCGTTGCGGGAGACAACCACTTCGTCGGCACCAAGACGGAGCGCGTCTTCTTTCTTATCGGGTGAAGTCGTAAAGACAACGACATGGGCTCCAAACGCATGAGCAAATTTCACCCCCATGTGACCGAGCCCACCAAGACCGACCACGCCAACTTTCTTACCTTTAGTAACGCCCCAGTGACGCAGGGGTGAGTAGGTTGTAATCCCGGCGCACAGAAGTGGCGCGACTCCAGGGAGATTGAGGTTAGTAGGAACTCGTAGAACGAAGCGTTCATCAACAACAATACTATCGGAGTAGCCCCCATAAGTAACGCCTCCGAGGTGCTTGTCGGGAGAGTTGAAGGTGAAGGTTAGGTTCGGGCAGAACTGCTCAAGATTAGCTTGGCAATGGGGGCAAGTACCATCGGAGTCAACCAGGCAACCAACCGCAGCGAGGTCATCGGGCTTGTACTTCGTAACTGCCGAGCCAACCTGGGTAACACGGCCGACGATCTCATGACCGGGGACAATTGGGTAGGTAGTGGGCATGACGCTGCTCCACTCGTTACGCACCGAATGGATGTCGGAGTGGCAGATACCGCAGAAAAGGATCTCAATCTGTACGTCGTGTTCGGTTAGATCCCGTCGTCCGATCTGGGTGGAGGACAGCGCTGATGTTGCACTGGCTGCGGAATAAGCTTTCGTGTTGTACATAAATTGATGCTCCTATTTGTTTATTTTTAGCGAATGGTATTGTTGTTTTTTGATATCTATTCTCTCGCTCATGTATTGCATTATAGATTCTAGCTTACCATGAGAATTATTAATCTACTATTAATCTACTTAATTCCTCCCGAATTGATCGGGGCTGATATCCTAAATTAAAGGCTTTATAACTATCTAAAGAAACATCAGGAGGACGAGGTGCTAACATTTTAATATCCACTTGAGAACAGGGTTTAATTAAATGCTTTGGAAGCTCTAAAATATCAGCCATGAGTAAGCCAAATTCATAACGAGAAATCCGTTCTTTTCCTCCTAAATGCAAAATTCCTGATATATTTTCTAGGGCTAATAATAATCCCTTAGCTGCGGTATTTCCCCCCACGGGAGTTCTAAATTCATCTACAAATAAATTTAACTCTTTTCCTGCTTTTAAAGTTTTAATAAAAGGCTGAATAAAACTGGTGGTATGGTTAGGAACATCCCCAAACATTAAGGGCATTCTGCAAATAGTTGTTCGAGGATAGCGTTCTAACATTCCCTGTTCAGCTAATACTTTTTGTTCCCCATAATAACTAATTGGGGATACGGGATCGGTTTCCGTATAGGGTGGATTTAAACCATTAAATACTAAGTCCGTTGAAGTAAAAACACAGGGAATATTCAACTCAGCACAAAGCTTAGCAATTTCCCAAGAAGCGATAACATTAATTTGATAGGATATTTCAGGATACTGTTGACAAAAGTTGGGTTGAGATTGAGCCGCAGCATGAATAACCGCATCGGGTTTAATTTCTTGAAATAGATTTTTTAATCCTGGAATATCCGTTAAATCTGTCTTAAAAAGATAAATATTAGAAATATCAATAGTTTGAGAATGAGTTAAGCCATAGACTTGCCATTGAGTTTGAGAAAGTTGGCAAAGATGCCATCCTAAAAAACCACTAGCTCCTGTAATTAAGAGTTTATTCATGATTAATTCGACTAAGTTGGCAAAATTTAGAAACAGGAGAATGGCGAACCCCGGTTCTAACCTTACCCATTGCATAAGGACTGCGCCAAGGGTGGTATCGGATTACTTTTGGAACCTTACTAGGGAAGGGGGTTGGGGGGTTAGGTCTTAGGGGTTGGCAATGGAAAATGAAACAGCCCTGCCCGTGCACGGGGGGTTTGGGGGGCTGTTCCCTGTTATATCAGAAAAAATCAACTAACTTTCAGTTTTATAGCTTATTTTTAGCTGACATTTGATACCCACCGTCGGATATCTCGCCCCTATCTATTACCAACTGGACTTAACCACACCGGGTAATAATCCTGCGTGGGCCATTTCACGGATAACGTTACGAGACAATCCAAAATCCCGATAGAACCCTCTGGGGCGTCCAGTTAACCAGCAACGGTTTCTGACACGGGTTCTGGAACTATCGCGGGGGAGTTGTTGGATTTTGCGGTGAATTTCCATTTTTTCCAATTGAGACCCAGCTTGCTCAAATTGGTCTTTCAGATCGGCGCGTTTTTCCGCATATTTTTCTACCGTTCTTTTGCGCTTATTATTGCGCTCAATCATGCTTTTTTTAGCCATATTAAGGCTGTTCTCCTTGTAAATAATTATTTATGCTAAAGCCAAGTTTTTTTCCTGCGCTGGGGACGGTTGATCCTTGAGCAGAGGGGCATAAATCAGACAATTCGCAATTATAACACATTGGACTACGCGCTGTACAGACGGCCCGACCATGATAAATTAAGCGAATTGACCAATTTTCCCAATCCTCCCGGGGAATCAAAGGCATTAGATCCCGCTCAATCCGAATTGGATCGTTATGGGAAGTCAGTCCTAGCCGTTGACTCAGCCGTTTAACATGGGTATCCACCGTCACCCCCATATTAATCCCATAGCCATGGGCTAACACCACGTTAGCGGTCTTACGAGCTACCCCTGGGAGTTCTAAGAGTTGTTCCATCACTTTTGGCGGTTGTCCCCCGTATTTTTCCGCCAACAGTTGACAGGAGCCTTGTATATGGCGGGCTTTGTTCCGATAGAACCCCGTTGACCTGACTAGGGTTTCCAGTTCCGTAATATCGGCTTTGGCTAAACTTTGGGCGTCGGGAAACCGAGCAAATAGAGCCGGAGTCACTTGATTTACCCGTTCATCTGTGCATTGAGCCGATAGAATTGTGGCGACTAATAATTGCACCGGAGTTTGATAATTTAAACTACAGGTTGCATCGGGATACAAGCGTTTTAGTCGTAATAAAATTTCCAAGGCGCGTTGTTTTGGGTTACGCTTTTTCTGAGTCACCATATTAATTATTTACTGTTGAAATAGCGATCGCACCCAACCTAAATCCGTAAGATTAATCGTATCTCGAATAATCAAGAAAACCCCTAATCCTAATAACAACATCAAACCCGTTTGCATCACATTTTCTTGAATTTTCTCAGGTAAGGGTTTACCACTCAGGGCTTCAAATAACAAAAAGGCTAACTGACCGCCATCTAAAGCCGGAAGGGGTAGAATATTAATGAAGGCTAAGTTAATACTAATTAACGCCGCAAATTGCAGTAAATTCCACGGATCAGAACGGGCAATATCGGCCCCAAATTTGACAATTCCCACCGGGCCAGATAACTGTTCTGCGGTTTCACTAAATCGACTAATTAGTTGTCCGAAACCAGATGCAGTTAAGTTAATAATCCGTTGAAATTCCGTTGCACCCTTACTTAATGCCTCAATTGGGTTCGCAGCCCGATGACGAACAATCGTGCCATTCGCGGTTAACTGTACTCCAATCCGACCTTTCCCATCACTTGCTAAATCGGGAACCAGGTTAACAGATACCAGTTGATCCTGTCTTTTAATCTGTACTGATAAAGGTTGATTTGGATGGGTTTTAATGGCTTCAATCAAGGTTTTAATTGAAGTTTCAGAAGCCCCTAATTCCTGACCATCTACAGCCAAAATAATATCTTTAGATTCAATTCCGGCTCGGTTGGCCGCAGAACTGACATTTTGAGTAACTTCTGCAACTTTCACCCCCGGTTCCGGGTTAAAACTAGGAACCCCAATAATTCCAATTTGAGTCACCAATAAAAAATAGGCAAAAATCAAATTAGCAATTACCCCCGCACTAATCACAATCGCCCGATCTAAAACGGGACGATTACTCAGTAAATTCGGATCATTTTTAGGAATCGTACTCTCAGGATCATCATCGGGAAACCCCACATATCCCCCCAAGGGTAAACCTCGAATTGCATACTCGGTTTCTGACCCTTGATATTTCCATAATATCGGGCCAAAGCCAATCGAAAAACGATTAACATGGATATGTTGGAGACGGGCGGCTAAAAAATGCCCCAGTTCATGAACAAAAATTAATACTGCAAGAACGGCGATCGCTGCCAATATTGACATGAATAAATCCTGTAAAACTACAATTGAGCGGTTCTAACCATTCTAATATCAGAACTCAGTTGTTGGGTATTAAGAATTGGTTTAACAACGGTAGTATGATAATCACAACGGGAGAAATTCAACGATTGACCCAAAAACCCATCGTCACCCGAAAACCGAAACCTGATACTGAACATGACAACGACCCTTTCTCATACTCCCCTGTATAACGTCTCCGTTGAACTGAATGGCCGCATGGTGCCCTTCGCAGGTTGGGAAATGGCGGTTCAATTTAGCGGAATTAACCGAGAACATGAAGCTGTCCGTCAAGCGGTGGGAATGTTTGATATCTCCCACATGGGCAAATTTATTCTGCGTGGGGAAAAACTCATCGAAGCCTTACAATCCCTTGTCCCTTCGGATTTGAGCCGTTTACAGCCAGGTGAAGCCCAATATAGCGCCCTCTTAAATGCCCAGGGGGGAATTTTAGACGATATTATTTTTTATGATCAGGGGATTGACCCGGTAACGAATCTGCCGCAAGGGGTAATGATTGTGAATGCGGCGACAAAATCCAGAGATAAGGCTTGGATCATTGCCCATATTGAGGATCAGGCGATAGTATTAGAAGACTTATCGCGAGATAAAGTCCTATTAGCGGTTCAAGGGCCCCAGGCTGAAGCCACATTACAGCCTTTTGTCGGGGATAGTCTTTCTGAAGTTAAATTTTTTGGTCATATTACCACCACCGTACTCGGAAAACCAGCCTTCATCGCCCGCACCGGATACACCGGAGAAGATGGTTTTGAAGTGATGGTTGCTCCTTCTGTTGGTGTGGAATTATGGAAAAGTTTAGCCACTGCGGGGGTAATTCCCTGTGGTTTAGGTGCTAGAGATACCCTGCGTTTAGAAGCGGCAATGGCTTTATATGGACAAGATATTAGTTTAACTACAACTCCCTTAGAAGCGGGTTTAAATTGGATTATTCATTGGGAAACTAAAGGAAAATTTATTGGTCGTCAAGCTTTAGAACAGCAAAAAGCTGCCGGAGTAACTCAAAAATTAGTCGGTTTAGAAATGCAAGGACGCCATATTGCTCGTCACGGATATCCGGTTTTATTTAATGGTCAAACCGTGGGAGAAATTACCAGTGGAACTCTATCACCAACGTTAGGAAAAGCCATTTCTATGGCCTATGTTCCCACAGCATTATCCAAAATTGGTCAATCTTTAGATATTGAAATTCGGGGCAAAACCTACCCAGCAACGGTGGTTAAACGTCCCTTCTATCGTTCTCCTAATCGTCCCAAAAACCCAAAAACCTAAGCCCTCGTTGTTGCGCTTTAGCGCTCTTAGGAGGGGCTAAAGCCCAACAACAAAGTTTATTTATGAAAATTGCAATCTTATCCCAGGATGGTTCCCTATATTCTACTAGAAGAATCAGGCAAGCAGGGGAACAACGGGGGCATGAGATAGAAATTATTGATTATTTAAGATGTCATATTTCACTGAGTTCCCAGAGTCCCACTGTGATTTATGAAGGCAGATATTTAAAAGAATTTGATGCAATTATTCCCAGAATTGGCGCGTCAAAAACCTTTTATGGAACGGTGATTGTCCGTCAATTTGAACTAATGGGAATATTGACTTTGAATGAATCCCAAGCTATTGCTCGTTCCCGTGATAAATTAAATGCGTTACAAAGTTTAGCTAAAGAAGGGATTCATTTACCTAAAACCGGATTTACTACTTATATTAAGGATATTGATAGTTTAATTCAACAGGTGGGGGGTGCGCCTTTAATTATTAAATTATTGGAAGGAACTCAAGGGATGGGGGTAATTTTAGCTGACACTTATCAATCGGCTAAATCGATTATTGAAGCGTTTCAAGGGTTAAATATTGATGTTTTAGTTCAGGAATTTATTCCTGAAGCGGATGGGGAAGATTTACGCTGTTTAGTGATTGGTGATAAAGTTGTGGCGACAATGAAACGCATCAGTAACCCTGGAGAATTTCGCGCTAATTTACATCGAGGTGGGAAAGCAGAAAATGTTAAATTAACCGCAGAAGAACGAAATATGGCGATTAAATCCGCAAAAGTGATGGGATTAAAATTAGCAGGAGTTGATTTGATTCGTTCCCATCAAGGGCCATTGGTTTTAGAGGTGAATTCATCCCCTGGACTGGAGGGAATTGAAACCGTTACGGGTATTGATATTTCCGATAAAATTATTGAATGTTTGGAGAAAAATGCGATGAAAAGAAAAACACAAAAAATGGAGAATAAAAAATGAAATAAATGTTCTGATTGTCTGTTAAAATTATTAACAACGGAGGTAAATACAATGGCACTCACAGCCCAACAAATCGCAGATTTAATGCCGGATACGAGTCAATTAGAAAGTGATGAACCGGAAATGGAAAGTTCTTTACATTATTTACAATTAGCCTTGTTAGCTTCTTGTTTAGATTGGCTCTGGCGAGATCGAGAGGATTATTTTATTGGAGCCAATTTAACTATTTATTATAGTCAACAACAACTCAAAAATCGAGAGTTTAGAGGCCCAGACTTTTTTGTTGCTAAAAATACGGCAAAACGTCCTCGTCGCTCTTGGGTTGTCTGGCAAGAAGATGGTAAATATCCCGATATAATTATAGAATTACTCTCGGATTCTACAGCAAAAATTGATCGAGGAGAAAAGAAAAATCTGTATCAAAATCGGTTTAGAACCCCGGAATATTTCTGGTTTTCTCCCGAAGATTTAGAGTTAGCTGGATTTCGCTTAAGTGGTGAGGAGTATGAACCCATTTTACTGAATGAATCGGGGTTATTATGGAGTCATGTATTAGGATTATATTTGGGAATTTATCACAATCAATTGCGTTATTTTAGTGCAGCCGGGGAATTAATTGCCACCCCACAAGAAGCCGCACTTCAATCTCAAATCTTAGCTGAAACCGAACGTCAACGGGCTGAAACCGAACACCAACGGGCTGAAACCGAACACCAACGGGCTGAACGTTTAGCAGAAAGACTCCGAGCATTAGGAATTAATCCCGACTAATGTAGTAGAGACGTTGCATGAAAAGTCTAATTTAGTAGAGACATTGTATACAACCTCTCTACAGAGGTGTTTTTACCCAAACAAAACCCTTAAGATGAGAAAGGCAGGTTATAATTTGTTACGGAGTGCGAGACGTTCCTGCCAAAGTATAGGGTCAAAACCCGAAACGTAAGCAGGGAGATAGGTTTAGACAATTGGTATACGGAGTTAAATCCATTAATAAATCCAATCAAGCCCGTCTTAACTTTGAAAATGTGACCTTAAAGGAAGGTCAATCTCGAAGTCAATGGTACAGATTACCGTACCAAAGAGATTCGGCAATATCCACAGAGCCAGACTGATTATCAAAACTCTGAAGCTGGATATAACGGGAAATCGGGTATAAGTCAAATACCTAAGCAGTTCTCTAGCCAATTGCCCAAGAATAACGCAAGTGAACATCCGGCTTGAACTATCATAAAAATTGAGTAGTGAAATGATTTGATACACTGCGTTCAAAAGAACAAGGGGAATAGATAGAAGGGTTCCGTACCTTCTATAAAAGGTAAGATTTTCTATGTAAATACTTACTAAGACTTCATTAGGAGCCGTGTGCGGTGAAAGTCGCAAGCACGGTTTTGTAAGGGAGTTGGTGGCTGTAAAGCCTCCTTCGACCAACATTAGTTAGCAAAACTTAAGTTTTATGAGTAAACCCGCCGTGAATTCGTTTTTTGTAGGCCGTGCCTTAGCTGAAGGACTATACGAACAACTGGGAAATAGTCTGACCAACGCTTTGAGTGAACTCGGAAAATTTGAGGCCGAACAGAAAGAACATCTACGCTCATTTACCCAACAGGTGATGGAACGCGCCACCCAAGAAGTGGCAACCGTTGTTGGCGATAGTAACTTTCCCGCATCTAACAGTGAACCCGTAGACTTACAGGCCACTATTGACGAACTGCGGGCCGAAGTTGCGCAATTACGCTCCGAACTGCAACAGTACCGTAATCGTACCGTTTAAACTCTTTTGTAGTCAAAATACGCGCTTATTGGGTTAACTTCATTGTGGAAACGGTTGTGTCAGTTCCTGTTGATAATTCAGTTCGGGGTTCTGGTTCAGAACAACGAATAAATCCGCCTTTAGTCACTCCTCCGGGCAAAAATTATGGGGGAAAAGCCTACCGTTGGAACCGCAAAAATTATTCCCGTCAACGACGTTTTATTGACATTTGGACGTTTGTTCTGACGTGGTTAACTTGGTTGTGGGTCGATGGTAAAAAATGGAGTTACTGGGGCGGTTTTACCGAAGATAAAAAAAATGCTCGTCGTCGAGCGCAAGCAATTTGGGTAAGGGAAACATTTTTAGATTTAGGGCCAACTTTTATTAAAGTCGGACAATTGTTTTCCACCCGGGCTGATTTATTCCCCGTTGAATATGTAGAAGAACTTTCCAAACTCCAAGATAAAGTTCCGGCTTTTAGCTATGAACAAAGTGAAGAAATTATTCAAGAAGATCTGGGTAAAACCGTTCAAAATTTATTCCAGAATTTTGATCCAATTCCCTTAGCTGCCGCCAGTTTAGGCCAAGTTCATAGAGCCCAACTCCATTCGGGTGCAGACGTGGTGGTTAAGGTTCAGCGCCCCGGACTAAAAAAATTATTTGAAATTGATTTAGCGATTTTGCGAGGCATTGCTCGTTACTTCCAAAATCATCCTCGGTGGGGAAAAGGTCGAGATTGGGTGGGAATTTATGACGAATGTTGTCGGATTTTATGGTTAGAAATAGACTACCTGAATGAAGGTCGAAATGCCGATACCTTTAGGCGGAATTTCCGTAGTTTTGATTGGGTAAAAGTGCCGAGGGTTTCTTGGCAATATACCTCCCCCCGAGTCCTAACTTTAGAGTATCTTCCGGGGATTAAAATTAGTAATTATGAGGCTTTAGAAGCATCGGGACTCGATCGCAAAGAACTCGCAGAAATGGGGGCAAAAGCCTATTTAGAACAACTCCTTAACCATGGCTTTTTCCATGCCGATCCCCACCCGGGTAATATTGCGGTGAGTCCTGGGGGAGAATTGATTTTCTATGATTTTGGCATGATGGGACAAATTACCTCCAATCTGCGGGAAAAACTCATGGAAACCCTATTTGGAATTACTCAAAAAGATGGTGATCGGGTGGTTAAATCCTTAATTGCCATGGGAGCGATCGCCCCCACCGGAGATATGGGGCCAGTGCGTCGGTCGGTTCAGTATATGCTGGACAACTTTATGGATCAACCCTTTGAAAATCAATCCATTGCCTCCATTAGTGATGATTTGTACGAAATTGCTTATGACCAACCGTTTCGTTTTCCCGCAACCTTTACCTTTGTGATGCGGGCATTTTCCACTTTAGAAGGAGTCGGAAAAGGACTCGACCCCGAATTTAACTTTATGGAGGTGGCACAGCCTTTTGCCATGCAGCTTATGTCTAATGGAAATCTTCCCAATACTGCCAATAGTATTTTTAATGAATTCAGTCGCCAAGCGGTTCAAGTCGGTTCCTCGGCCTTCGGTTTACCAGGACGCATTGAAGATACCCTGGAAAAACTTGAACAAGGAGATCTGCGAATGCGGGTTCGTCTAGCGGAAACCGACCGGGCATTAAGACGGATGAGTAATGTGCAAATGGGGACGAATTACACCGTCTTGATCGCTGCCTTGACTCTATCGGCGACACTGTTATTCATTAGTGATAAAGTGGGATTAGCTCTGTTTGTAGTATTCTTAGCTGTTGCTCTGGGGATTGCTTTCTTAAGGCTGTTACGCCGGATTGATCGCTTGGATCGGATGATGTAAATGTCTCCTGTACTCGTCATCTGTCTTGTAAAGCTTTGCAGTGATCCCCAGGGGTGGATATAAGAAAATTTGATAACCCAATCCGCTTGGGAGCTAGAGGTCAATCTTTAACTTGTTTATGAAACGTTATTTTGCTGGAATGACGGATACGGGCAATGTTCGTAACGTCAACCAAGATGCTTACTATATTGATCCTGATGGCCGTTTTTTTATTGTCGCCGATGGCATGGGTGGACACGCAGGCGGCCAGGAAGCCAGTCTGATTGCTACTAAAACCATTAAAGAACATATTCTTGAGCATTGGGATAGTTCTGAAGCATCCCAAACTATCCTCAAAAATGCCTTTGTCGCCGCCAATAAAGCACTTTTAGAGGATCAGCAACAACATCCTGAACGCTCAGACATGGGAACAACGGCGGTTGTGGCTTTATTCCGAGATCCCGATAGTCCTTGGTTTGCGAATGTGGGGGATTCCCGTTTATATCGTTTACGGGGACATCAATTAGAACAAATTACAGAAGATCAGACTTGGGTAGCTCAAGCGGTTAAGTCCTCCCGTCTCAAGCAAGATGAGGCTCGCACCCATCCTTGGCGTCATGTTTTATCCCAGTGTTTGGGACGCGAAGATCTCTCGGAAATTGAGATTGATCAGATGGATGTCCAGTCGGGAGATCGCCTATTGTTATGTAGTGATGGCTTGACCGAAGAACTCTCGGACGGGGTGATTGCTTCCAACCTGAAATCAATTCGAGCTTGCGATACCGCAGCTACGGCTTTAATTAAAGCGGCTAAAGATCGGGAGGGGAAGGATAATATTACGGTGATTGTGGTCGCGATTGAGTGAACTATCATAGTTAATCCCATGCGTGTGATTGGTTTGATTAGTGGAACTTCAGTGGATGGGATTGACGGGGCCCTGGTGGAGATTTCGGGTTCCCCAGGGGATTGGCATTTAGAATTGCTGGCTGGGACAACCCTCCCCTATCCGGTGGACTTGCGATCACAAATTTTGGACGTATGTGCTGGAAAGTCTCTATCCATGCCCGAACTGGCTGAATTAGATGATGCGATCGCCACGGTTTTTGCCGATGCTGCCTTAAGTTTACAACAGTCCTCTGAACCTGCGGAACTGATTGGCTCCCACGGTCAAACTGTGTTTCATCGTCCCCCCCAAAATCATCAACTGGGTTACAGTCTGCAACTCGGACGGGGAGAGCTAATCGCCCAGTTAACGGGTTTAACCACCGTCAGTAATTTTCGGGTAGCGGATATTGCCGCCGGAGGTCACGGCGCCCCCCTAGTTCCAATTCTCGATACCTATTTCCTCCGCCATCCCAACTATGATCGCTGCATTCAAAATTTGGGGGGTATTGGCAATGTCACCTATGTCCCGAAAACCGATAACCAGATTTTAGGCTGGGACACTGGGCCGGGAAATGCCTTAATAGATTTGGCCGTACAGTATTTTTCTGCGGGCGCTCAAACATACGACCGGGACGGGGCTTGGGCGGCGACGGGAACCCCCTGCATCGCCCTAGTTGAAGGGTGGTTACAGCAGGATTTTTTTCAACAACCGCCCCCGAAATCGACGGGACGGGAATTATTTGGGGTGGACTATTGGCAACGTTGTTTAAGGGAAGCTGAACCCTATAATTTAAGTCCGGCGGATATTTTAGCTACCTTAACTGAATTAACCGTCGTTTCAATTCATCACAGTTATTGTCAATTTTTACCGGAATTACCCGATCAGATTTTATTATGTGGGGGAGGTAGCCATAACCACTATTTACAACAGCGTTTACAAACTTTATTCGCCCCAATTCCAGTTTTTTCCACTTCTGAACTAGGCTTAAATGCTGATTTTAAAGAAGCGATCGCTTTTGCGGTTTTAGCCTATTGGCGACTATTAGAAATTCCGGGAAATTTACCTTCGGTAACGGGCGCGGTTTCAGAGGTTTTATTGGGAGAAATTCACCCGGTCTTTACTCCTAATGTGATACGATCCCAATCAATAACTTAAATCGACAAAATTTTTTCAATCTTGGTGCAAATAAAGGTGGCACTGTGGCTCACACATTTTTGATGGAATCTGGTCAATGGTTATTAGAAGGAAATTGGATCGACCGAGGCGAAATACCAATTGCCATTCGCGGAAAAACAGTGGTTGCTTGGCATCAAAGCGACTGGTTCAGTATGGTGACAAAATTAGTTTTCCCCAATAGCGATCGCGAAGATATTATTTTACAGTATCGGGGAAGATTAGATGGTAATGAAAGAGAATATACCTTTGTTTTACAACATAGTCAACTTGGAAAAATTGAAGGCGAAGGTTTAATTAGCCCCGAATCAATTGTCCAACGTTATCGAGTTTTAGGAGATGAACGTCAACGTCGGAATGGTTTTGAAACCCTGAGAAAAGTTGACTCTAATCACTACTATTATTGCAGTGCAATCATGGCGGGCCATTCCCTAAATTTAATCAGTGTGGTGGAAGCGACCCTAGAACGTAAATCATAAATAGGAGTTCAGGGTTGATCTTGAATATCAATTTAACCCCAAGTCATTCGACCTCATCAGTTTGACGCCCCATTACCTTAACTTGTTTCCGATCAACGGAAAGAAGTGAAAGATAGAGGTCGCCGACTGCAATAGTTTCAAGGTCTACTCCTGAGCAAAATTTGGTTCGAGTCCCCAATGGTGTTTGAGAAAATGTTGATACATATTTTCTCTGACCATCATGTGTTCATAGAGATTAATCAAAAACTCCTGAGCCTGTTCTGGACTCATTTGACCGACTTGCATCTTGAAGGAGGTGAGGTTGAATTGTTGCTCAAGAGATAATTCTGCGGGTTGGTTCATGGGTGACTCCTTACGGGTTCTCCAGTATTATTAACAAGTGTAACAAGTATTTGACAAATTGTCCACTACCCTCTAAGAAGATATGTGTTGTTATGAAGATAGCAAATATTTTTAGAGATGGTGTAGCACAGGATACGAGTTTTCACAACAACGGCTAGAGATCCCAAGACTCAAAGGGAATTGAAAACTTATTAATTACGGAATCCTTTAATATAGATGTGTTAAAGTAATATAGAGGATTTGAAAATCTTATAGATTTTTTATATTTGACTCATAAGGATGTGTAATTAAAGATGACTCTTTCTAAGACTAATCAACCCAAGCCCTTGTGGAGTCGATTCCGTTTCCTGTCCTACGGTGTACTGGGTCTTCTAATTTTCTATTTCAATTCGACTTGGGATTCTAATATTTTTGTGAAAGGATATTTAACACTCATAGAAGTACAAACTTCTATAGTTTTGTTATACTTTATGATAGCTAGGCTTTCCAAAATCCCAACTCGTAAAATCGATCTCTAATTCCTACTGATTTGACTTTGATTAGTCTTTTGAATATTTTAAATTCAGGAGAATACCTCATGAAAAATAAATTTTTAGCCGCTTTACTCGCTTTCTTTTTAGGTGCATTTGGAATTCATAAGTTTTATTTAGGGGAAAATTTTGGCGGAATTCTCTATTTTTTATTTTCCTGGACTTTTATTCCTGCTATTCTCGCCTTCTTTGATTTTATGAGTTTATTATTAATGTCTGATCAAACCTTTGATGCTAGATTTAATCCGGGTCTAAATACCGCAGTTTTAAGGGGGAGTCATTCTCGAGAAGATGTTACGATCGCCATTTCTCAACTGAAAAAACTCTATGATCAAGATGCGATTACTGCCGAAGAATATGAAGAAAAACGTCGCAAATTATTAAATGAATTGTAAATATTAATAGGAGTGACATTCAAGGTGTCTAATCTATCCCAATGGTTTCAGAAAACCCCGCAGTGGTTATACTGGTCTTTATTTCCCGTATTAGGAGGATTAGCCATTGTCTATGCGGGAAGTAAAACTAAAACTCAATCCTGGGTTTACATCGGTTTAGGGTTTGTAGCGACGGCTTTTATCTTATCAAATAGTTCGTTAAGTGGAATCATTTGGATTGCTCAAATTGCCACGGCGATTGCCCTAAAAAAAGAATTTCTAGCTAAAACCTATCCTAACTCTTTAACCAAATCCAATGAATCCAACCTGATTAAATTAATTGCTAAACATCGAGACAAAATTGATATCAATAATTGTTCTAAACATGAATTAGTTCACGGCTTAGATTTACCGATTGTTTATGCCAATGAAATTGAAGAAATGAAACGGGAAGGCTATAATTTCACGAGTTTAGAAGAACTTTCAGAATTAATTGGGATTCCTGAAGCTACTTTAACACACATTGAACCTCTAGTTTCATTTGGTTTTGATATGAACAAAGAGATTCATCATTCCTGGCGACGGTTAAATGTTTTATCCATAGATGAATTAGTGAGTTTAGGACTCCATATCAACGCGGCTAAAATCGTTGTTTTAGAACGTAAAAAGCGTGGGAGTTATAAATCTTTTCTGGATTTTAAAAAACGGACAGAACTCCCCTTACATTTATATCGACATCTTTTGTAATTAAAATTTACAATTGTAGAGATATTCATATTTATTATGCAGATAATGAATAAATGGATCAATTTTCAGGGGAGAACCCGTCACCTGTTCCATTAATTCTGATGTGGTAAATTTTCGACCATGTTGATAAATATTTTGTTGCAACCATTCTAATAACCGCTTCACATTTCCCCGTTCAATTTCAAAGGGAATTTCAGGATCAAAACTAATGATAGTATGATAAATTTGAGCCGCCATTAAATTCCCTAACGTATAACTTTGAAACATTCCCCCAATTAGTCCAATATACCAATGCACATCCTGTAATACGCCCTCAATATCTGTTGTTGGAATCACCCCTAAATCTTTTTTATATCGCTCATTCCAAGCTTCAGGTAAATCAGAAATAGCTAATTTTCCCTCCAACATTGCTAACTCTAAATCAAACCGAATCATAATATGTAAATTATAGGTAACTTCATCGGCATCGGTACGAATTAAAGAAGGAGTAACTTTATTAATTGCTTGATAAAACTGATTAGTTGTAACTTGTCCTAACTGCCGCATAAACACCCCCTGTAACCGGGGATAAAACCATTCCCAAAACCCGCGACTGCGACCGATGACATTTTCCCATAAACGAGCTTGACTTTCGTGCAAACCAGAGGAAGCACCCCCCGCTAAGGGAGTACCTTCTAACTCCAGTGCAATTCCCTGTTCATAGAGGGCATGACCCGCCTCATGAATGGTACTAAATAAGGCTTGTTCCAGATGGTGTTCATAAACACGGGTAGTAATTCTAACATCATCAATCGAGAATTTCGTCATAAACGGATGCAAGGTTTTGTCTTGACGTCCTCGATTTAAGTCGTACCCCAAAGATCGAATTACCCCAAGACTAAACTTAATCTGCTCTTTAGGAGAGAAATTTTGATGTAAACAAGAGTTGTTTAACGGAACACAACTACTAATATCTTCTACGATCGCAACTAATTGTTCACGCAGAGGTTCAAATAGCGATCGCACCTTTGCCACCGTCATCCCCTGATCCTGTTGATCAATTAAGGGATCGGCTATGTGTTCATACCCTGGAAAACACAAGGCATATTCCTGACTCAATTCTAAAGTGGTTTTTAAATAAGGTTGAACAATAGCAAAATTTTGGGCTTCCCGTGCTTTAGCCCAGGCATCATAGCAGGCAGATTGATGCTGGGATATCTGTGCCATCAGCTTTGAAGGAACCCGTACCGCTCGCTGATAATCTCGACAGGTGACACGAATTAAACTGGCTTCTAGGGAGGGATAGGGACGGTTAGCTTCCTCCGTCCGTAAGTCTTCTAAGAGTTCTCCCAAAACCGGATCGGTGAATTTTTCATGGGCGAGGCGGCGTAATGTGGCCATTTGTCGCCCTCTGGCCGGAGCACCCCCAGGCGGCATATAGGTGGCTTGATCCCAATACAACAGGGAAATTGCCGATTTAATATCGTTAATCTCCGTGAGGCGATTAAGTAGTTCTGTGTATTTGGGGTTTGGAGAGGAAGAAACGGACATGAGGAAACCGATAAATCGGATGGTCTAATTTAAGAACAGCTTAGTCGATGTTGGACAGATATTGATCAATCCACAGAATTATTTTAAGAAAAATGTCCCGTCAATGTCAAAAGCCTGGAAATCCATCAACCTTGGTATCAAGATTTTATAAACTCTACGAGAATATACGGATTTGTACTCATTAAAATGAACATTTTTACTTTTAATTAATCCCCATTTGATGTAAAATTTGATCGGTTTATTCAATCCTGTCATCAATAATATGTCATCCACACCTTCTATAGATGCTTCTAGTTCTATTTCTTCTGCGACTGAAACCGTTGAAAAAACTCGTTTACTCTTGACATTATGGGCAATGAGTTGTACTGAGGGAACGGTTAAAAAAAGTGAATTGACGAGTAAAGTTAAGCAAAAACGCAAGGGGAAAAATGTTGGTGTTTCTCAAAGTCTTTACGACGAACTGCAAGCGGCGGATGTCATCAAAATTTATAAGCAAAATCAAACGCCTATGGTATCACTCACCGATACCGGAAAACAAATATTAATTGATTCGTTAATAAATCCTGACTTTGTTTTTGATGCAACGGTTGTGGCGGCTCGGTTAGCCAATGGGTTAATTGCGTTAATTCGAGAACTGCATCAAGGAGGAATTCCTCTAACATCTGTTAAACAAGCTGCGATCGTTTCCTATGATGAGTTTAAAGCGATCGCCCTTCAGGTGTATGATCAATTAAATAAAGATTATAACTACGATAATTTAGTCCCGATTTATCGCATTCGTCGGACTATCGGTGATCAAGTTACTCGTTCTCAATTTAATGAATGGATGTTAGAAATGCAAGCTAATGATATTTTTCAATTGCTTGGGGGAGAAGTTCTAAACGTCACGGGTGATCAAGTCGAAGACTCTATTCTTCCCCCGGTTGGAAAGCTGCGTTTTTTTGCCCAACGTTTGACTGCTGAAAACTAATCTCAAACCCTTTAATTGTTTTTACTGACTCTCAACTCCTATGAATACAGTATCCTATTCTACCCTAGAAGAACTCAAAACAGCAATTTCCAGCTATAACCCCTTTAGCCGAGTTGCTGTTGATAATGTTAATAGCATTCGCAAGGAAGAACCTTATTTAAAATCGCTCAATGCTTCTATCTTTGAGAAAGTTATAGATGTTATCCGTCAGGTTAAACACAGTTCTGATGGTAAAGATAAAGTTGCGACCTTAGTGATTACAGGTGATCCAGGTGCAGGGAAAACACAACTGGTTAAACGAATTCGTCGCCATTGTGTTAATCAAGATATCGCTATTTTGATTTATGCCAATCTCGCTAAGTGTAATAATTCTGATTTGTTACACTCTCAGTTTGTGGAAATTTTTGTTAAGGAATTAGCGATTACAGAACGGGATGAAAATAAAAATTTTAAACCGAATCAATGGCAAGAAATTGCAACTGCAATGATTAATAGTGCTGCGCCGAGCGGTAAAAGTTATGCAACGGCTAACTTGGTAAATAATTTTGATCAATTTTATGCAAGAGCTAAAACCAAAAATCAAAATATAATTCAGCAATTAAGTCAAGGTATCAAGAAAGTTTATCCTCATTTTGATGCTTATACAGTTCGAGCAGTTTTATGGACACTTTCACCTACTTATGGGGATTATGCGGTGGAATGGTTAGCCGGAAATCCCTTAGATTCTGAAACGGCTCAAGGAATGGGATTACCCAATTATGCAGATCAGGATATTACAGAAAAAAATAGCGCAGCCTTCAGTAAATTACTAAAAATAGTCTCCTTAGTTAGCGAGTATAAAACTCTCATTATCTGTTTGGATGAATTCGATGACAAAGTTTTAGATACTGGTGAAACAATTGGACAATTAATCGCTGAATTCATTAAACATTTACATGATAATTTGGAACAATCAAATTCTAGCCAAGGTATAACTATTATTTCCCTAATGTTTAAATCAATTTGGATGCAACAAATCAAACAGTTTTTTGCTTTGAATGATGGTTATATGATAGGAAATGTTGGCTCTGTAATTGATCGAATATCTACAGCTACAAAGGGAGAACCATTATCCTTACAACCTATAAATGGTAAATCAATCTTAGAGTTAGTCAGTTTTTGGCTAGAGGAGTTTTTATATAAACCTCGTCAGTTAAAACCCCATGATCCAGTTTATCCCTTTACGACTGATCAATTAGAAGGGATTGGAAAAAACAAACCAACCATTCGAGAAACTTTAGACTGGTGTTATAAAGAATATAAGAAAATTCAAGAAACCATTGTCAAAGATCCGAAAGAGCAATATCAGTTAGCTCGACAACAAACGAATAAGCTAGATATTACCGATTATTTAGAAGATAATGATTTTCTAGCGAATACGTTAAAATTTGGTTTTGAGCAGTTGATTAATCAACCATTAGAAGGGGTCAGTGCAAGTGGACAAAAGTTAAAAAAAGTGATCATTGAGTCTGTAGAAACTGTTGATAGTAACTGGCTATTCAAGATCAATGGCGTTGAAAATGAAAGCAAAAAATTTGTAATCGGTGTTACAGTTATCCAAAATAGAAATGCTCCTCCGGTTAAAGCAGGTTTGAAAGAATTAGTTAATTATTCTAAATTCGGATTAACTCGTGGCTGTATGGTCAGAAGTCCTGATAAGAAAATCGGCAAAAGTACCCTAGCTTATCAACGTTTAGAACAATTAACAACTCAACTCGGAGGAGAGCAAGCACCTTTACACCCTGAAGAAATTCAACCTTTAATCGAAATCTATTCAATTTATCAAAATTGTCAGAGTTACGGATTAACTGAGGAACAAGTTAAGGAATTTTCTCAAGGAGAAATTGCAGATAATCCATTATTGCAAGAAATCCTTAGTGATCCTTCTGGTAAAATTGATGAATACACTTTAGATAGTGACGAATTAATTTTGCTTTTTGATCAATTCTTTGATCAAGAAGAACAATCTGATGAAGACATTAATGATTTATTGAGTTAATCAGCATTAATCAAGTAAAGCCTATGTTTTTCAAACAAGCTCTAAGTTTACCTGCTCCTGAAGTTTCAGCATTAACTCAAGGTAGAATGATTCTAGTTTTACCGTCACTCTTTCTTGGAACTGGTC
>Ga0082207_1000207_pt1 | contig 34440 bp, 22 predicted proteins | sample LakMenEpi10Aug09_FD_71540 | JGI IMG/M metagenome (GOLD analysis project Ga0082207, IMG submission 71540)
ACACCCCGCCAAAAACCTCCCCCCCACAACAACACCCCAATTCCCCGCCGCAAAACTATCCGCCGCAAAATTATCCTCCGCAAAATTATCCTCCGCAGAACTACCCGCCCCAGAACTATCCGCCTGTGTTTCCGCCCACCCAAAACGGCAGCACGCTGCCCCCAGGCTACGGATACGGCCAAGCGCAAAATCCAGCTTATCCGCCCGGTTACTATCGCTAGGCGATTACCAACGCTTTGCCGCCTGGGCTTGGACGAGCATCTGCATTGCTTCTTGGCTCAGTCCATAGCGGTCTGCGGGGGGATTGATTTCTAAATAAAAGGCGAACCTCGCGTTTGGGCTCGCCGATGTGACGACCGGAGCAGGGGCCACGTGCATGAAACTCGTCACGCGATTGTTCCAACGAGTCGTCAACAACTGCCCCCCAAGGCTTGGTTCAGGGCCGAGTCGGTAGTGCTGCACCATCAACTCGATCAGCCCGCGAGCATCTCCCGTTACCCCTTGCATCTGAATTCGCCGCAGCTTTTTGTTGATGTCGAAATAGTAAGTCAGCGAGCCGGCCACATCATAGGCCTGCGTACCGCTTACCAACGGGACCCGTAGGCCGTCCAAGCTCAGGTCCGAAAGAACGGTCGAGACCCTAGCGAAACGTCGATAGACAAAGTCCGGATCGATATCGAATCGAAGGACTTCTCGCAGGTCGATCGGGGGCTGGAGGTCGGAGGCAGGTCCAAGTGGATCAAGCCCGCTGAGTCGAACCGAAGGGGGTAAGACGGGATTTTGAAGGCTCTCGGCCCTAGGGCTCTGGAGCATAGGGATCTGGAGCATAGGGCTCTCAAGCAGGGCATTCTCTGGCAGAGTATCTTCGGGTAGGGCATTCATGGGCGACGTCGCCTCCAAAGCCACCGCGCGTCGGATCTGCTCGCCGGGTTCGGTCTCGAAGAGAATGTAAGGAGTCCCTAGGGCGGATCCTAAGAGCAGCGTCGCTCCAAGAGGTTTTTGAAAAAAGGTCATTTTTCGAGCCGCCCATTCTGCGGTCCGCCAACTGTCCAATGATTCGATTCTGACGCTCAATCCCCCCCGAGGTTTCTCAATTTCAGTGGATCTTGGACCATCCTAGGTAACTTCGTTTGGTAAAATTCCTATTATTCCAAGTGTGACGCGTGTAGCTCCAAGCCCCAAGCGGTTGTGATCAACTCGGACTCGCTATCGATGGACTCCTTCTCCAGCTTACCTCGAAAAAGCCACCCTCGAATCCGACCTATTTGGATCGTTGCAAGCCTGTGCGCGATCCTTGCGGTATGGGGGTACTTCAGAGCCAATCCACCATCGATGCTCGCACCGGCAACGCAGAGTGCAAAGTCCTCTCGGGCTGTTCGGGAACTGGCCGTTCGGGAACTTCTTGAGAAACATCTTCATAAGTCCGAATCCGAAATCCAAGGGCTCGCAGAACAGGGTTATCCAGCCATTGAGATCATCTTCGGCAAAGCCTTCGACAATGTACCGGCCTTCGCCGACTCGATCCTTGGATTCCAAAGCAAGTGGAAATTGGTCTTGGACAAACTTCCATGGAACGACAAAGACCGCCACGACCGCTTCTTGAAGGATCAATTCGAGGAGCATCTTTTTTCTTCTGAGGAACTCGAATCGGCCGTTCGGCAAGCCGTCAAAGAGCGCCTCAATCAGGTCCGCGATATCGAAAGCCAAATGCTCATCGGCATCCGAGCCGACATCGAAGGGCTCCCAGAGCTTGCTCAAATCGAATCGCTCGATGCAAGCGAGCTTGAACTTCGATTCCAGCAGGCCATCGCACAAGCCTCCCAAGTGGTCTCTCAGGACCTCTCGTCGAATATCGAAAGCCAGTTGATTTCGTTGGTCGCCGGGGAAGTCATGGCCCAGGTGGCAATCCGCATGGGGGTTTCGGCTGGCATCCTCTCGACGGGGGCCGCAAGCGGCTGGGCGACTCTGGGCATTGGCCTAGTGGCTGGGATCCTTGTCGATCAGCTCGTCACGCGGATCTGGGACTGGTGGTCTGAGCCCGAGGTCGAGTTGCAGTACCAGGTCTCCAAGCAACTTTCCTTGGTCCACGATCTGATCTGCAAAGGGGAGCCGGGTACACCAGACACACCGGATCGACCCAGTGCTTCAGGGCTTGATGGTCGATTCGCCCTATGGATCAACGAACGAAATCAAATTCGACGCGACGCAATTTTCCGAGTCTTCCTACCCAACGAGGCCAAGCATGCCCTTTCAACGACGAAGCTTTAACGCTCTACAGATCCTGCCGATGCTCGTAGTCGCACTGGTCTTGAGCCAGAGCAACCTATGGGCACAAGGTTCCGTGACGGTGGCCAAGGAACTTGCCGAGCAACTCATTCGTCGCTTCTCGAAAGAAGTCGCCGACGAAGGGGTCGAGAAACTGACCACAAGGGTCCAAGCCGTCTTGGTGCAATCGGGTGACGATGCGCTCCGGGCGATCGAAAAAGGTGGACCGCGCGCGCTGCGAATTCTCGAAGGCTCCGGAGCCGATGCGGCTATCTCTGCTCGGCTTCTCTCGAAGTACGGCGACGAAGCGATCGGAGCACTGGAAAACCCCGTTCGACTCGGAATGGTCCGCCAATTCGGCCAAGAGGCCGGAGAGGTCCTGATCAAGCACGGGGTGGTCGCCGAAAAACTCATCGCTTCGGCCGGTTCTCCCGCCGTCGGAGCGATGCGTGAACTGACCGAGCAAAGCGCCCGTCGCTTGGCCATGCTAGCCGATGAGGTTCCCACTGCGAGCCTCGCGAAAAACAGCGATCTGCTCGGAGTCGTAGGCCGCTATGGCGATCGTGCGATGGACTTTGTCTGGAGAAATAAACTCGCCCTGACGGCCGGAACCGCCTTGGCTGTGTTCGTCGCCGACCCTGAACCATTTCTCGACGGAACCCGACAGCTCGTCGAAAACACGGTCGATACCGTAGCGACCAACATCGGCAAACCCATCGCCGAACAACTCGGGAATGCCACGGATTGGACGTGGAGAATCCTAGCCCTAGCCGCCATGCTCCTCGTGTTCTGGGCCTGGAAAACACGTGGATCTCGACAAGCGGCCAACAAGTAGCGCAAGCATTCCCGGAGAAAACTTGGCATAATACCCACCCCAAGCCCATCGGCACCCGAGTGGCATTACCAGACTGGCTTTACCCGATTGGCATTCCTGGTGGACCATCAGGGAGTGTTGTTTCCTTTCCAAGGATTTTTTTCGATGCATCGAACGCGAATATCACCGTTTTGGATCTGCCTGACTCTCGTGTCCGCACTCGGGTTGACCGTTCGAATCGCACCGAGCCTTGAGGCCCAGGAAATCTACGACAGCCAAAAGGAGACCATCCCCAAGATGACTCCCAAGGAGGTTGTCGAAACGGTCCGATTGCCCGAAGGCTTTTCGATCACTGCGGCTGCCTCAGAACCGAATGTCCAGCAACCGATCGCGATGGCATGGGATCCCTCGGGCCGACTCTGGATCGCTGAAAACTATACCTATGCCGAATCGGCCAAAAAAGTCGATGCCTCCCTTTCCGACCGCATCGTGATCCTTGAGGATGCCGACAACGACGGCGTGTTTGAAAAGCGCAAGGTCTTCGCCGAAGGCCTCAAAGGACTCACCAGCATCGAAATCGGAGGCTCCTCAACCCGCGGAGTTTGGGCTCTTGCCCCTCCCCATTTGCTTTACCTAAAAGACACAAACCTAGACGATGTCGCCGACTCGGAGCCACAAATTGTCCTGTCAGGTTTCAACGCCGATATCCGCCATAATTTCGCCAATGGCTTGCGATTCGGACCCGACGGGTGGCTCTATGGCCGACACGGGATCCTCGGTTCGAGCGAAGTCTACGCCCCAGGCCCCCCATTGCCACCCGGCGCCTTAGCACCCGGCGCCTTGGCACCACCGGCAATACCAAGAGCACTACCAATACCAACAGTAAAACCAATACCGCCAGTGAAAACCAAACTGACCTGTGGGATATGGCGCTACGAGCCTGCAAGCCAACGCGTCGAGATGGTCTGCGAGGGGACGACCAATCCATGGGGAATGGATTGGGACGATCACGGAAATCTATTCTTCATCAACACCGTCATCGGTCATCTTTGGCACGCGATCCCCAACGCGCACCTGCAGCGCATGTACGGGGAGGACTCGGACCCCTACGTCTATGAGCTTCTCCCGCAAATCGCTGACCACGTCCATTGGGACCAGAGCGCCGAAGACTGGCGAGAGACTCGCAAAGGTCCCCCGAGCAGTCGAACCGATGCGGCCGGCGGTGGTCATGCCCATAGCGGGTTGATGATCTATCAAGCCGACCAATGGCCCAAGGAGTACCATGGCAACGTCTATGCTCTGAACCTCCATGGCCGTCGGATCAATCGCGATTTCATCAAGCCGTCCGGGGCGGGCTTCCTGGCCTCCCATGGGCCGGACATGGTCTTTTGGCAAGACCCTTGGTTTCGAGGTTTGGACCTTACCCAATCCCCCGACGGAAGCGCCATCGTGATCGATTGGTCCGATATCGGGGAATGCCACGACGACGACGGGGTCCACCGTACCAGCGGCAGAATCTATAAGGTGTCTTATAACAATTCAGACCAAGTGCCCTACATCGATTTACTGAAAACACTCAGTGGTCTGTACCGAGCCGATCTCACTAAGCAACCGACCGTTACGGGCCAAGACGTCGTCTCGATCGTCTCGCATCCGAACGTCTGGTTCACCCAGCAGTTTTTCAAACACTACACCCTGAATGGATCTGCAAGCCCCGTGAAGGATCCCGGCCCCCTTGTTCAGATGGCCATCAACGCACCCAAGGAATTCCGTTCCCAGGAGGCTCGCTTCGAAGTGACCAAACAGCTTCGAGCCCTTTGGGCGTTGAAGGCCTGCAATTTGCTCGACAGAGAAAAACTTCTCCAGCTCCTCAAAACCAAACAGCATGAATCAGTCCGTAGCTGGGCCATCCGATTGCTTCTGGATCCTCTTTGGAAATCGGGCCCCATACCTACCAGCAACCCGGGCGATCGGGAAATCCAACTCGAAATTCTCGATTGTTTATTGGCCAACTCACAACCCTATGCCCCTCCTCATTTGCGACTGACCCTCGCTTCGCATTTGCCCAAACTTCCCGAAGTGTTTGAACCCATCGTGAACAAATTGCTCATGAGCGAGGATCTTGCCGATGATCTGACGTTCTCACTGGTCCTTTGGTACGGGATCAAAGACCAAGTCGTCGAGAATCCCATGGCGATGGCCAAATCGATCCAGTCGAGCCCCTTGCATAAAGTTCAGGAGTTGGTCCTCAGGCGGCTTGCCTCGATGGTCACCGAAAAGCATCCCGATGGCCAACTGGCGGTCGATGCCCTCTCGTTCGTTTTTGCAGACGCCGTCCAAAGGGACAATCCCAAGCTGCATGCGGCTTGCATCCGGGCTCTTTGGGGGGCTTACCAAGGCCGCCAGCAGGTTGACAAGCCAGCCTACTGGGATCAGCTTAAATCCCTGGCAAGCAAACATCCAGACCCTGCCGTTACGCGATTGGCCGTCCTGGTCGACTCGATTGTCGATCGAGCCGACGACCCAGAACCTCTTTTGCGAATGATCGCCATGAAGGATATTCCCCTGGCAGAGCGCAAGGCGGCTCTTGAGGCTCTCGGTAAGATCGATACCGCAGAAGCCATCGAGCAGCTCGAGCGACTCATGGAGGATCCGGATCTGGGGAACGCCGCAGCGTTTGCCATGCGGCGCACGCTGAGCAAACCCCGCGCAGCGGCCTTGGTCGCACGCTATACCCAAGCCAGCCAAACGGCACGCGCGGGGATCATCACGGCCCTTGCAAGCAGAGTCGATTCGTTGGACGTCCTGCTCGGAGCGATCGAAAAAAACACGATCCCCCAGGATCACGTCGATGCGACGACTTGGAGGCAATTCCAATCGGCAGGCAATTGGGAACTGCTTGAGCGCGCGAGAAAAATCAACAAGTCGCTTGAGCTTCCGGGAAACCGGCAGGAGATGATCGAAAAGGAGGAAGCCCTCCTGACCCCAGAAGTGATCCAAAAGGGAGGGATCAACTTCGGACGAGGAATCTGGATCACCAAGTGCGGCAATTGCCACAAACTCTATGGAGAGGGAGGCCAAATTGGACCGGAACTCACCGGAGCCCAGCGAACGAACCTCCGATACTGGCTCGAAAACATCCTTGCTCCGAGCGCCCTTGTCGCTGAAAACTATCGCGTCACGGCCCTGCGTATGCAGGATGGACGTGTCATTACCGGTGTGGTCGTCTCGGAAACCCCTCGCGAATTGACGGTGCAAACCGCACAGGAGCGAGTCGTGGTCTTCGCGAGTGAAATCGAACAACGATCCGCCTCTCAAATGTCGCTCATGCCCGAGGGACTCTTCGAGGGGCTCACCGAGGACCAAAAAGCCAGTTTGCTCAAATACCTGATGTCCAGCCCGCAGGAGCTAGCACGCCAAAAAAGAATCAATGACCCGCAAGAGCGAGCAAGCCAACAAAGAAAAGATGAACCGTAAGCAGCGCGCTCAGATCGTTCAACGCAGACTCGATGAGCTCTACCCCACGACCGACATTCCACTCGACCATGCCGATCCTTATACGCTCCTCGTCGCGGTCGTTCTGAGCGCTCAGTGCACCGATAAAATGGTCAACCGAGTCACGCCGGATTTGTGGAAGCTGGCCGATACTCCTGAAGCGATGAGCCGAGTCCCGGTCGATCGGATTCAGGCGATCATTCGTCCCTGTGGACTGAGTCCTCAAAAGGCCAAAGCGATTTCAGGGCTCTCGAGGATCCTCGTCGAAGAGCACGCCAGTCAGGTCCCCCAAGACTTCGAAGCCTTGGAGCGGCTCCCAGGCGTCGGTCATAAAACGGCATCGGTCGTCATGGCCCAAGCCTTCGGCGTACCTGCGTTCCCGGTCGATACGCACATCCACCGATTGGCGCAGCGTTGGGGGCTGACCAACGGAAAGAATGTGGTTCAGACCGAATTGGATTTGAAAAAGCTCTTTCCGATCGAGGCTTGGAACCGTCTCCATCTGCAGATCATCTTCTACGGCCGCGAGCACTGCTCTGCCCGAGGATGCGATGGAACCGTGTGCGGGATTTGCCGAGAGGTCTATCCGACTCGCAAGCGGAAATCTTAAGGACCACAAAACGGATGTGTCCTTCGGCCAGAGCCACCAGCAGTTCCCACAAATGCCATGGCTTCGGGCAGTCTCTTGTCGTCAGAGTCCGTGACGATGAATAAGGAACGCTTAGCAGCGGGTAGACACCTGTCGCCAGACCGTAGCCACCTGTCGCCAGACCGTAGCCACCTGTCGCCAGACCGTAGCCACCTGTCGCCAGACGGTGGAAGTTTTCTGATAGCGCCGTCCACCGCTTGGCAGCGGATGGCTACGGGCAGCGGCAGCCGGTAGCCACCTGTCGCCAGACGGTGGAGGCATCATTCCTGTGCCTAGCACTGATTTTAGCACTGCAAATGCTCAACTACTTCGAAATCGGCAACTGCTTGTCCGTTGATTGATCAAGGGCCGAATGCGGAACGGAGTGCGCTGCACTTAGGAATCGAGGTCAAACAGTTCGGCCAACGATAGCGTTGCGGCTGGCTTGCAGAGTGGGCTGATCAGCGCGGATTTGTCAACCGACTGGATCGATTGGTACTTTCCTTGGCTAGGTGTTCGGTGAATGTGAACTTGTTCGGCCCGAACATCGATCACCCAATACTCAGGTATATCGTGTTCGGCATATAGCCGGGCCTTTTCACCCAAATCCTGCTCCGTGCTGGAGTCAGAGACCTCGATCAATAGGAACAGATCTGCATGCGTCGGACGTATGCGTTTGGCTGACATCCTGCGTGACCATACAAGGTCTGGTTCAGGACGGTGATCGCCACAATGGATGCTGGACTGCACTCGAATGGATACTTCTTGACGAGCCGTATTGGCATAGGACCAATTGGTTAAGTACTCGATCTGTCCGTCATGCACTGGACCTGCTGGATTCATAAAGCGAATCTCCCCGTAAATCAACTCCACCTTTTTGGGTTCGATATCAACAAAAGCTCCTCGTAAAACCATGCGGTCAAAATCATTTCCACTAAGTTTGGCGATGGTGCTCATAGCTGCTTACTCAAGAAAATTCACTTGCCGTCACCGGCGAGACATCGATCCTTCTTCGTACATTCTAGTTGGTTTTTAACAAGCAGTCGAATCCAAGATCCGGATCTCGTGCCAGCGCGTTTTCGAATGTCCGCAGGTTCAAGGACCCCAGGTAAACAGGTACCCGCACCCATTCGAGCAACGCACGTTGAAGGTCTCGCCTGAGGACCAAGCTCGTAAGCGGAAATCTTAAGAGGTACAGATTACTCGAAGTTGACGAAGGTCTCACCACCGTTGCGGGAGCCGAATCCCCACCAGACGCGATCTTCGATCGAACCGCTGACATAACGGATGTGCCCATCGGCGACCGCCACATGCACGCCACTGCCGTGCTGGCTGCTGGCCGTGACCATGTTGTTGCCACTGGCTTCCCCACCGGTGATATGGCAGTTTCGTTGATTCGGCAGCATCACATGCATATAGGTATTGCCTGCGAGGGTTAAGCCTGAAATCCAAGCTTTGCCGTGAGGTGCCGAGTAAAGCGGATCGGGCGACGAGACGCCTTGGCAATAGCTGACCCACTGAGGAAGAGTACGGGTCGTACCTCCACCGCCGCAAAAGGACATGACCTTTGGCGGGCCAGGTGGCATCGATGCGCCGAAGAGTCCTTGGACGGGCACCAAGCTGTTGATCACACGTTCGGCCAAGAGTGCGGTGTTCGAAGATCCATCGACGAGATCGCGGAACCTCATTTTGGGTTGGTACCAGAAGCGATTCGTATCGGCTGGATTGTCGATCGGCATGGCTCCGTTGGTCTGTCCGAGTGGACCGCTCTGACCAGTGATCCCGGTAGTCTGTCGAACCCATCCGATGTTGGCTGCATAGCTTCCCGGTGCTGGCGAAGCAGTCCCGGCGACTTGAGTCGGGACCCAAGCATCCGAGGGGCAAATGAAGGTGGGGATGACTTGCGCGGCGGCTTGCGCATTGCGATGGTTGGCTTGGATATTGAGGCTCAAATAATTCGGAGCGGTGGTCCCTACCGTGCTGGTCATCGGCACGGCGAAATCGATCGATTGGTAGAGTGGAAGTTGCTCGACCTGGGGTAGGATCATCGCAAGCCAACTGTAAAGACCACTTCCTCGCGGGTTGCCCGGAACTCCGCTGCCGGTGATTGTGACCGGAAAGGTTTTGAAGGCCGATTCGTAGCTGTGGATCGCAAGCGAAAGCTGTTTGAGGTTGTTGGAGCACTGCATGCGCCTAGCCGCCTCGCGAGCGGCTTGGACGGCCGGGAGCAAAAGTCCCACCAGGACACCGATAATGGCGATGACGACCAGAAGTTCGACCAAGGTAAAGCCACGCCGTCGTCGGGTTGGCGAAACTCTGGGGGTCTTGTAGGAAATCGGTGCAAAAGGTCTTGGCATGAAGTTTCTCTCTGGGCGAATCGCAAATCTTTAGCCGGTCTGGATCGACGCATAAATCTAGTATTTACAAACGGTAAGTATAATCAATTGCAAAAAATAAGATTTGCAATGTTTTTGCATAAGCGAAACCCTGAAAACCCTACCGATCGCCCCATGGGCCGCGGATCAACCGAATGTTGTTCCAATAAAAGCAGCAGGCCAGCGGATTGTCCGCTGGCCTGCTGCTTTTTATATCGACCGATGCTCAGGGCCAATCAACTCATCTTGCGACGTCGAAGCCTGCGATAGCCCGAACCGATGGCCAAGACCGAGAAGATCGCCATCGAACCCGGTTCAGGAACCTCACCCCCATTAGGTACCGAATCGACGTAGAACGTGAAGGTACCATCGCCTGAAAAAGTTTGACTATCCGAGATTCTCGTCGCAGAGACTCGAAGGCTCACATCAAACGTTCCTGCTCGGTTGAACCCCACGTTGAAGTGATCGTGCGATCCTCCAGGAAGCGAGAATGATTTCGCAAAACCATCGACCGAGGATAGCTTGACGTTCGGTACACCAGACGAATGGGCGAAGACCGAAAAGACCCCGCCTGCAGGCCCATTGACCGAGAGCAACGAGAAGGTGACGTTGGACCAAAGACCAGGGTCCAATTCCTCGGCGCCCCATCCCAAATAGGGCTTGTTTGGGTCGTTGTTCGGCGGAAGAAACCATACCGAATCGCCGGGGTTTCCTGCAAAATCCCAGCCTGTTCCGGGTAGAGTGATCGGCGCTCCAGGGACGAAAATCTGATGCTCGTCGGCCTCATGATGGCCCTCGGGGAGCGTCCCGCCCCCGAAGGCTCCGACACCACCGCTATGGAAGTGCAGACCTATCTCCAATGCCCCGTCGTGGAAATGGGCATCGATATCACCGTGCCCGCTTGTCCAAACCCCAGCCTCAAGACTCGAAATCATCCCTAACCCAAAAACCAAAGCCGACATCCATGCGGCAATATGCATTCTCATTGCAAACTCCTTTTTGTAAAACGAGGAATGGCATAACAAATACAAACGTATTGCAAAAGCGGATTCGGTGCAATAAGATCCAGCGGCCAAGACGGAAGATTTCGCTTGAATTTCTCGTTTTTTGCTAAAGCTCATTGTTTTTACTGCTTTTCCAAACAAAAAAGGTACGCAAATGCCCCGCAACAAGCTTCCAACAACCGTGCTCTCTGGGTTTCTCGGCGCAGGGAAAACCACCGTTTTGAACCACGTGCTTGCCAACCGAGAAGGTCTCAAAGTCGCAGTCATCGTCAACGACATGAGCCATATCAACATCGATGCGGCGATTGTCCAAGGCCAAGGCGCGCTCAGCCGAACCGAGGAGCAACTCGTCGAATTCTCCAACGGTTGCATCTGCTGTACCCTTCGCGAAGATCTCCTGATCGAAGTCCGCCGCCTTGCCGAAGAAAACCGCTTCGATTATCTGCTGATCGAATCGACGGGGATCTCCGAACCTTTACCCGTGGCCGAAACATTCACCTTCGCCGACGAACAAGGAAGCTCACTCTCGGAGGTCGCGACCATCGACACGATGGTCACCGTCGTCGATGCGCTAAATTTTTGGAACGATTACCAGTCGTTCGACGATCTGAAAGAAAGAAACATCGGAATCAATGACCAAGACCAACGCAACATCGTCGATCTACTGATCGATCAAATCGAATTTGCAACCGTCATCCTTCTGAACAAATGCGACCTGGTCGAACCCGCCGAACTCGACGCGATCGAAGCCTTCATCAAAGAGCTCAATCCCTTCGCCAAAGTCCTTCGGACACAACAGGGACGCGTCGCGATCGAGGAGATCGTCGGTTCGGAATCCTACGACGAACAATGGGCAGCAGGGCACCCCGATTGGCTTGCCGTCGCACGCGGAGAAGAAGTCTCCGAAACGGATGAATATGGAATCACTTCGTTTGCCTTCGAAGAACGCCGTCCGTTTCACCCCGATCGCTTGATGAAGGCCCTGAATTTTCAAGACGGAATCCTCCAAGGTGTCCTGCGATCCAAAGGCTACTGCTGGATCGCCTCGCGAAACGATCAAGCCTTCCGTTGGTCCCAAGCCGGCGTGTCGGTCCAAATCGAACACGATGGAGACTGGTTTGCATCGGTCGATCAAGACCAATGGCCTGAAGACCCAGACGATATCGCTTCGATCCGCGAAAGCATGCAGGAACCATGGGGAGATCGCCGGCAAGAACTCGTCTTTATCGGCACCGATATGGATCATGTCGTGCTGCTCTCACGCCTCGAGGAATGCCTGCTGAGCGACCAGGAAATGGAACTCGGACCGGCCGTCTGGGAAACTTGGGAGTCCAACCTCCCGATCGACCCTCCTTCGGACCCCGATTGATCTTGCCGGGCGATCCAAGGCTTCCCTGCGAACAGCTCGGTCGGCTCGGTCCAACCGATTGCAAATGATCACAGCGCAGAAAAATGCTTTTTTGCTACTTGCAAACCTATTGCATGTGGATATTATTTGCTCGTGCGTTCTAGCACAGTTTTGAGTTCCTTTCTCAGGTTATTCCTCATTCAGGATTCAGGAGTCGCAAATGTCTCGCAACCATCGCGCCAGTCGCGGATTTACCCTCGTGGAACTGCTCGTCGTGATCGCCATCATCGGTATCCTTGTCGGATTGCTCTTGCCGGCCGTGCAAGCCGCCCGAGAAGCCGCTCGCAGAATGTCCTGCTCGAACAACGTCAAGCAAATCAGCCTCGCAATCCAAAACTACGAATCGGCCTTCAAACGCTACCCAGGCCTGCTCGGTAGCAGCACCTACTCGGCCCAAGCTCGAATCCTCCCCCATATTGAACAAGCCAACCTCTCTCAGAGGATCGACTTCGCACGACCGCTGCTGCTTGGACCCGTGTTTGCCGCCCGGTTCGATGCCGCCATGGCCCCCCTGGTCTCCCAACCTATCCCAACCTTCTTATGCCCAAGCGATGGCGAGTCGCCCCTGTTTCCCACAACCCTCTCGGACAACACGGCTAGCTTCTCCGCCGGCCTGAACTACATGGTCAGCATCGGTAGCGGTCGCAATCTGTCCTACGATGATCGATTCGAAACCGACGGAATGTTCTGGACCGGGGCGTTCGCTAAACTCGCCAAATGCGTCGATGGAACAAGCAATACCGTCATCTTGGCCGAAACCATCCTCGGGGATAAACAATTCAGCAATACCATGCCCGTGCAACAACCCGTACGACGCATCGGCAATTGGGCCGGAACGACCGCCAACAGCGCCGGCCAAGGCTTCTTGGCCAACGGCAGCCTGATCTCCAACCCGAACCTCACGGCCTTGTTCCCCGGGATCGTCAACTCCTACCGAGGGAATCGTGGCGAAAGCTGGATCCGAGGGGTTCCCCATGCGACGACCATCAACGGATACCTTACCCCCAACAATCCTCTTCCCGATATCGGATTCCACGGCCGGGGCTTCTATTCGGCTCGCTCCATGCACGGCAGCGGTGTGCAACTCGGGTACGCCGACGGTTCGGTCCGCTTTATCTCGAACAATGTTCAAGAACTCGCCTACCGAAATGCCTTCTCGGCCAACGGGGGCGAAATCAGCGTTTCCCTCGACGATTAATCCCTGCTTGAACCCACTCGGAGAATCTGCAATGAACCTCAAAAAAATTCGCCAAGCTGCCTTCCGCTCGCTTCTAGCCGGTATCCTGTCGGCCAATTCACTCGAAATTTGTCTCGGTCAATCGGCCAGCAAAGAAACACCGCCGCGCAAGATCGCAAGGGTGCTCTGGCAGGACAATGAAACCCAATCGATGCGTTGGGGGGATCTGGAACGTACGGACCTGACCTGGTCCCTCAAACCCCAGGGGATCGCCAATGCACCTAGCCTCGACCCAGAGCACCAGCAGTTCTCACAAATGCAACGGCTCGGGCAGTCTCTGATCGTCGGAGTCCGTGACGATGAAGATGGAACTCTCGGAAGTGGGTGGATCGCGGTCGATTCAGGGGTGAGTCTTGAGGAACACGGCGACCATTTCCATGCCCACTACGGGGCTGCTCCGAGCATCGCCGGTGTGCAGCTCGATGCCGACCAAGGCAACCCAGCCCACGTCTATCGGATCGGAAACCAAGTCTTTCTGGCCAATGATGCCAAACAAGGCTTTACCATCCTGGGAGCTTGCTCGGCCGATGCGCCTAAGACCAACCCGCCGAGCTCTTACACCGCGAAATTTCATCCCGGTGGAGGTTCGCATATCACTCTGGCGGCCTTCGAAGACCGCTATTGCTTTGCCACCTGGCCGGACCGCGAAGGCGAAAATGTAGGCCGTGTCGATATCGTCTCAATCGCTGCGAAAAATGCGGAGTCTCTAGCGTCTTTCAAAGTCAAAAGCGGTGGGCTTCACGGCGCGACGGCCAACACCAAACGCATCTTCTTTGCCCCAAGCGATGGCGTCGATTGGGTCGATGCAGGCAACTGGAAGCCAGGTACCGAACCGACCGTTGAGCATATCGACCTGGGCAAGGATCCTGAATCCGGGAAACCTTATCGAACCGGCGCGTTCGAAAACCATCTCCATTATGTCCTATTCGCCTACGGCTCTGGTGCAAACTCCAAAATCGGTATGCTCGATGCCCGCAGCAAGGACATGACGCTCGCATCGTTGGCTCTCGATGCGACCGAAGGCCTTGCGCTGAGCACTCCCGTCGCTTTCGTCGCGGCCAACGATAAACACTATGCTTGGGTCGTCCACCATCGCCGTGGATCGAACAACGAAGAAAAGCTCACCTCGATCGAACTCGATCCCAACGGAGATGGTCGCTTCGATGACGCTCGAATTCACAAGCAGCTAGCGATCGGAGCCAGCAAGATCTCGAACCACTCGGGAATGCACGATATCGCTCTGCTGGCGGACCGACGGACCGCTTGCATCTCGATGCCTGGAGACTCGGAGATCTGGATCGTCTCGATCTACGGAATGGAGGTTCTCGCCAAACTCAAAGTGGGTGGAACCCCGACCAAACTCGAGGCCTTCGGCGCAGCTCCCGATCGATAAGCACCGTTGGCGGCGGTAGCCACCTGTCGCCAGACGGTGGAGGTTCTCTCTAGCGCCGTCCACCGCTTGGCAGCGGATGGCTACGGGCGGCGGTAGCCACTTGTCGCCAGACGGTGGAGGTTTTCTCTAGCGCCGTACACCGCTTGGCAGCGGATGGCTACGGGTAGCGGTAGCCACCTGTCGCCAGACGGGGGAGGTTTTCTCTACTGAGGTTTGCGAGGTGGAGCGAATTTGATCCTTTCGACCAAACGCTTGATCTCATCGCCCTGCCTTTGACCCGTGATGGTCGAGATCGCAGTAATCACATGCGAGTAGCGAAGGTTGTAATCCAAATCGATCTCCACCTCCGGGCCCTCTTCTGGGCTAGGTGGAGCGTTGCCACCGGTCTGCTGAAGGATGAACGCTCGGAGCTTTCCAAAGTCGTTCCCAAACGATCGGGTGTCATCCACGACGATATCGACCAACTCCCCGTCGGTGTTCGATCGCAATCGAAGCTTGATCGGTAAGTTCGTCGTGTCGGCGGCTCCTGAACCACCTCCGATCGGCATGCGGATATTGAAGTCCCCTTCCTGGGCAGCGATCTTGAACGTCATGACAAAGAAGATCAGCAACAAAAAGATGATGTCGATCATCGAAGTCAGTTGCATCTCGACCTTTTCGTCGCTTCGGGATTTGAATTTCATGGTACTACTGACCGATCTCCTCTTTTGCGCGTAAGGCAAACTTCTCGTAGCCAGATTCCTGACACTTCTTGATCAATTCCTGGACCAAACCGCCGGACGTATTGCCGTCGGCTCGGATGATCACGTTGGCGTCTTTGGCACTCTTACCGTTGGACTTCAGTACATTAGCTTCAAGCTCCAAAAGTGGACGAAGACCAGCGATCGTTGCGGTTTCGGCTCCCAAATAGATATTTCCGTTGAACGCCAAGTTCAAAACGAGCGGATTTTCCAACGGAGTCTCGGCCGGCTTGGCCAACTCGCTCGTCGGTAATTTGATCGCTTGATTTTGGTCGTCTTGGGAAAAATTGATCAGCACCATGAAGAAGATGATCAACTGGAAAACCATGTCGATCATCGCCGTCATGTCCCCTTCGGCTGCCTTCGCACCGAACTTTGATTTGAGTGCCATAATTCGATCCGAATCTATTTCGCCGCAGCTTGGAATTTTTCAATCAACTCTTCGCTCTTGGCCCCGGCATGCTGGATCTGCCGTTGGACTAGGTTCCTGAGAATGTTGTAGATGACGATCGCAGGGATTGCCAAATACAAGCCGACGAGTGTTGTGTAAAGGGCCTGCTCGATACCGACGGCCAAGACGCTGGGCTTGGGCGTCTGGGGACTTGTCGCGATCGCGCCGAAGGAAGCGACCATCCCTTGGACCGTGCCTAGCAGACCAACCATCGGAGCGATGTTTCCAATCAAGGCGATGTAGCTGAGCATATGCTCGACTCGCATCGTCTCGGCGTCTCCTGCGACCTGCATGGCTTCGAGAACGGCCTCTTTGCCCTTGGTCAATTGGCCAAGCCCAGCATTGAGCAGGTTCCCCAGGAAGCTTTCGTCGGCTTTGACCAACTCGGCAGCAGCTTGTGGATTGTTCTCTGCCAAACTCGCTTCGATTCCTTGGACCAAATCTTCAGGTACAAAATTCGCTTTCTGAACCGCCAAAATCGCTCGGACAACCAACGCCACCAAAATAATCGACATGAGTAAAAACACGATGGCATACATCGTCCCCAAGGCATTCCACGTTTTTACCAGCATGTTCTCGCCCGCTGCAGCCTGGGGCGCAGCGTCGGCTGCTTCTTGAGCCAACGAAACACCTGCCGTGTAGACGATCGCAAAGGCAACAGCGAGGATCCTAGAAAAGCGGATGAGCAGTTGGGCGGACCAAGTGCGGGAACAAGACGGCATGGTGACTCCGGTAGGATGAGAAAGGTGATGTGCGTGGAATGCGTCGGTCTCGTGCAGGGCAACCGGCTTGCAAGGCTACCTCTTTGCGATGCACCGTTACAAGCTGATTAACAATAATTCTAGCCAACTCTGTGGCCCAAGGGGGCTAGCTTGTCAAGAAACCAATCCGTTTTTCGACCAAGCCAGTATGGCACAGGATTACTTGCGAACCCAAGCCGACGTCGGATAGAGTTTTTCCAGCTTTTGCTTTGCGTCGGCTGCACGCTGGGCCGAGCCCATCTTGGTCCATAACTGGGTTAGCCGATACAAGGCCTCTGCATGCGGTTCGCTCTGTGCTCCATACAGCAAATCGGTCTTGAGATAGGACAAAACGGCCTCCTCGTTGCGACCGGCCGCAGAGAGCATCGAACCGAGTGTGTTGTACAGCTCTGCAAAGAGCTCTCCGTCGGTCGAATCCCCTTCGTCGACCATTTTCTCGAGCTCACCGATCGCCTCGGTCGCTTTGCCTTCCAATGCGTCGCACTGAATGATCCCGATCTTGGCCATCTTCTGGTATTTCAGCGATACGACATCCGACAGCTTGGCCTCAAGCACCGCCTGAAACTTGGACTTGGCGTCCGAATTCTGTTTCGAAGCCATCAGCGCCTTGCCTTGCAAAAAACTCCCCTTGGTTTTGAGCTCCGGAAACGGAGCAGCCGCTAAGCCGCCGTAGTACTTGGCTGCTTGGTCGGGAGTTCCTGCGGCCACGGCCAAATCGCCCATCAATTCGGCTGCGGGGTAAAATTGATAAGACTGCGCGTTGTCTTTGACCCAGTTGGTCATCAATCCCAACGCGTTTTTCGGATCCCCCTTGCCCTTGATCGCCAAGGTTCCTGCGATGTACCCCCGTAGGAATTGGTAGTCCTGCTTCATGTCCTCCGATGGCAATGAAGCCCCATCGATCTTCTTGAACTCCTCGACGGCCTGCTCGAGTTGCCCCTGAGCGACCAAGTCCTTGGTCCGCGAAAGGGTCGGTGGCTCCCCCTCATAGAGGACTCTCAAGATCTCATTGGAAGGGAAATTCTGGTTGTTGCCCCGTACCTCGATGACGACCCGATCGCGACTTTTCTCGACAATCTTTCCGGTCACGGCCGCTCCCTTGATGGGAAACACCCGGTCGCGTTCTTGGGCCTCTAACGGCCCGAACCCGATGGACAAAAACACAAGACCCACGAGCGTAGAAAATCGGCCTGGGAGCAAACGGTTGGATCGATGAATCATCATAAAGGACTTTGCTATCGGATAAGGGGGCTGTCGAATGTGGGGGTTAGTCGGATGCGGGTCAGTCGGATCAGAAGGATGGCCGCTTTATTTCTCGGGAGTCGGCTCGGATGGAAGCTTGGGCAAACCGGCCAAACCTGTCGCTGGCTTGCTGGCTTTTTGCTGCATCTCCCGGAGCAAGCGATCGAATTCATTGCGGGTCTCTGGAGTGCCCAATTCAGGGAATCGGGAATAGGTTTGCGAGATATCGGCGATGGCTGCCTCGTAGAGCTTCTGCTTGTCTGCGCCGGAGCTGGCATCCCCGATGAGACCTCGGCAACGGGCGATATTGAGCCTAGCTTCAAAAAACTCCTTTTGGAAGTTCGGGTACCTGGCGGTGACCTGAGCGATCTGACCCCAACCCCAAATCAACTTCTTTTTGTTGGGCAACGTCTCGGCTCCGAGCATGGCCGATTTGAGCTTCTCGATGTCCTTGCCACCGGAGGATAGCTGCAGGTTTCTAGCCGCCTCGATCTGCACGGTGATGTTGCTTTGATTCTTCTGAAGCGCCTCGATAAAAAGCTTGTTGGCCTCGTCGTACTTTTTGGCCCCTCGCTTGGCAAGCCCGAGTTTGAGCATGATCTCTTCGGGTTTGCGTTTGATTTTTTCGAGCTCTTCAGGGGACAGGGTCGAGAGTTTGGCGTAGGCCTTCTCGGCCGTTGCCATCATCTCCGGTGCACGTGCTGCGAGCGCAGGGACCTTCTCTAAATTGGTGGCCAAAACGATCATTGCCGCTCCTGCCGATTCGATCACCGCAGGATCGCTGCTGACGCCGGTCAACTGGTCGATCAGGATCTTGAAGCAACTGGCAAGCTTGGCCTGCTGCTCAGGATTCTTGTTGACCTCCATCTGATTTTGCAACTCGGCGGCGAGATTCTGTAGCGACTTGGGCAACATGGTCGTGTCCCCCGCTTTGTCGCATAACCCCTTCATCGTGCTGATCGCTTCATCGATCTGCTCGGCGCTTAAGTCCGATCGGCCTTGGCCAGCCGATTGCACCATGGCTTGAAGATTCAATCGGTAGGTATCGAGTTGGGCCGCCAGGGGCGCATCGGGCGATCCTTTCATCACGGCGATCGCACCTTTGCCCGGCTCGTTGAGAACCTTCATCGCCTCTTCGAGCCGGCCCGATTGAAGATACAATCCGACCAAGTCGTTGCTTCCTTCGAGTACCCCTGTAGCACTGCTCTCGAGGGATAGATTGCTCCAAGCGTCCGAAAGAAGTTTTTCGGCCCGTTGGCGCAGCGCTTCATCGGCCGCTGTGGGCTCGGTCTTGGCCTGACGATGCGCATAGATCGCCTTGCGATACTCGGCCCACAAGATCCGTCCGAGCAAGAACGCTTTGTCACCCCCTGCGGTCTTCTTGCTCTTGAGATATTCCTCGGCCTTGTCGTACTGCTTCTCACGCAACGCCAGGCTTACCAAGATATCGACTGCCTGCTCCCCCTCCGAGGAACCGGGTGCGGATTCGTTGAGATTGTTCGCGAGGCGTTCCAAGCTTGAGATCAACGCGGCTTGGCTCTCGGCTGGCGAACTTTCGATGATCTGACCGAGTGACATCAAGGCAAACGAACCGGCCTTCTGCGCAGTTTCGGTCCCCTTGCCGGTCCGAAGCAGAACCTCGGAAATGGCCAAGCATTCCCAGTAGTTTTGCAGACGCAAATGCAAGTAGGCTTGCAAGAATCGGATCTGTGCCAAGTCCTCGCGTGAATCGTCGTCTCGGTACAATCGCAGGGCCACGTCGTTTAACTCGATGGCTTGCTCTCGATCCCGCTTCGAGTCCGACTCGACCAATCGAACCTGATCTTCGATCGCTTTGCGCTCGGACTCCGGAGCTCCTGCAAGTTGCTTTTCGAGCAGTTTGATCGTGCCATCCCCTTCCTCGGCGCGGTCGAGCCTCGAGCGGGCTGCTTTCATCGCTTCGGTGAAGTTCTTGACCTCCGGTAGTTTCGTGTCGTCGTTGGCTTTGGCCTCGATCCCAAGGTCCTTGAGATAATCGCGGGCCCTGTTGGCCACAGGGGTGCTCTTTTTGGCAAGTGCTTGAAAAGTCTCGCGCGCTTCGCGACGGATGTTTCGAATCTTGCCGTCATCTGCTTTCGGGTCGAGAGCTTTGGTCCAAGCGATACGAGCCTCGGCGACGGCTAAGGCCAACTCTTGCCACTCGGGCTTCTCTCGCTCGCGAAAGTCGGCTTGCTTGAGCTGTTCCTCGCCTGCCATGACGGCCGCTTCGTACTTGCCCGAGGCCGGTGTGCTGTCCAAACGGACCATCTCCGCGATGGCCTGGATCCTCCAAGTTCGGAAAATCCCAGCTTCGTCATTCTCCGCAACACGCTTGAATGTCTCGCGTGCGCCATCGATCTGACCGAGCAAGGCTTGGACTCGTCCTCGGTTTAGCAAACTCAAATACTTTGAGCCGGCATACTTCGCACCGGTGCTTTTCTCAGCCACGTCGTAGAGCTTCTTGTCGGCCTCCTCAAGCCGCTGCTTCCACTCGGGGGTATTCGGTTCAAACGTCTCTGCGATCAACTTCGAAGTGATCGCCTGAAGGATCTGCGCTTGGCGATACTCCTTTTGCAACTTTTCTCTCAAGGCCAATCGCTCGGTCTCGCTGGGCTTGACGTTGGCCCCCTGCAATTGCTCGAGCGTGGGTCGCAAGGTCTCTAGCGTCGTGGAGAAGGTGTCGAAGGCTTGTTGGAACGAAGGCCTAGCTTTTTCGCGAAGCTCCTTGGCTTTGGCCTCCGTCTCCGGCTTGCCAAGCGCTTCCCTGCTATCGTCCAAGTATTTCGTACCACGGTTCAGGTACAAGTCAGCAAGCTTCAGCAGCGTCTCCCCTCGACGGGGGTGCTCGGGAGATTTCGTCAGGAACTCTTTGAAGCCCAACTCGACTTGGCCGAGCTTCTCGTCGAGGTCCTTCGATGTGCGAGCCTCGGCGAGCGAAAGCTGCAAAAGCATCACCTTCTCCAGACCGATGTCTCCCTTCATCGACTCTGGAAGCCGATTTCGCGCGGAACTGATCTCCAGATACTTCAACGCCTCGTCATAATACCCGGCGTCCTTGAGCCCCTGGAGAAACTTCGCAGCAGGCTCCTCTGCCCAAGCTCTAGGAGCGGTATGCCAATACGGCAAAAAACCGACGCTGGCGAGCAGTAACGCCAAAAAACGTATTCGCTTTCGATTCCCGCGATGGTTTCGAACCACCTCGTAATCAGGAAAGGTTCCGACTCCAATAGGCTGCCGATTGCAACTTGGAAGCATAGATCGCTCGTTTGACAAACGCGGGTACAATGAGGAAAAGTCGTCGAGCGCATTATAACGGTCTTCAGACCGGATAGAACAACCCCGCAGAAAACTCGTTCCAGACTCCTCGGATCCCCACACATGTCTCCCAAACGCCGCGAAAGATGGTACTCCATGGATGGCCAACGCCGAATCCATCAGTCGGCCCTCCAAAGCAACGCAGGGCCAAGACGCCTGATTTCACTCATCGTGCTGCTTGTCCTGGTCCTGATCATGATCCAGCAAGTCTCCGACCCGAAGAAAGTCGGCAGGGTCGCAGGCGCAGTCGGTCTTTTACCCCAATCACCCCAAAACAACGCAACCCGAAACAACGCAACCCAGAACCACCCGGCGACGGCTAGCAACCCGTCGGGTGCCTCCTCGGTTCTTGCCCCACAAAGCCCACTCGACCTACCCAAGAGCACCGACCTACCCTCGGAGCAGGTGCCCGATGGGCTCTCCACGGCCGTCGAAGCCCTAGGCCTCGCATCCCCAGACCCCGATGTCGAGCGCCAATCCCAAGTTCTCGAAGTGCTACTAAAGAACCTGCCCGACGACGTCAAAGCGACGCTTGCCGATCGCCTCTTTGGCATCCTCGACCAAAGAGCCCCACAATCCCCCGACCCGACGGCTAGCGATCGCCAAGCTGGCCTGAAACTCTGGTCGAGCGATGCCCAACGATCGATCGTGCGTTGGATCGATCTGAGCGACTCGACCACAGCGGATCATGCGATGCTCACCAAGGTACGTGAGAGTCTCGAACGTTGGACTCAACTCGAACCCCTCGCAGGATTCCAACGCAGCTTGCAATTGGCTATGGACCGCGCCCTGATGTCGGACCTCTCGGACAATACCCCATGGAAAACCACCGAGCGCCTAGCTCTGGCCCGACTCTTGGTTCGTGCCTCCGATCTTTCCCGGCAATTCGACACCTCGATCCGAATCGATGCTGTTCCTACCATCGCTATCCCTCAATTGCTCTCGCAGACCGATACCCTGCGAGGTCGATGCTTTCGCACCCTAGGAACCATCGGACGGATCGACCAACCCAGCAGCATGGAACTTGCTGACGGACGCAAGCTGAACTATTCGGTTTTTTGGCTTAGGCCAGAAGACCTTAGCGACCAACCGATCAATGTGTATGTCCCCGAGGGGGTCGCAGCGGCCAGGGAGCTTCAAGTCGGAGACTCGCTGCAAGTCGCTGGTCTAATCGCCAAACGCAGAGCCTATGCATCCAAACGCGGGGGCGAAATCGCGCCGGTCCTGATCGCGACTGGATTGCTTCTCGCCGATGCTTCCGAACCCCAGGGTCCATCCTTGGCCAACAACGGACAATCCTTGGGGATATCCAAAGAACTCGCTCGACTCCGAAATCCGATCCCTTGGATCCCCCCGGTCGATCGACAAATACCGCTGGATTTGGTCGAAAGAGCCCTCTCGGGGCATCTTGGGAAAATCCCATTTGGCTCCTCCGAAACCAACGATGTCGATTCGCTCGCGAAAAATACCTCCGTATTGGCCTCGCTAGCTACGGTCCTGAAATTTCAAAACGAAATCGACACGGTCGTCTCAGGCGATAATTCCGAGATGCTTGCAGTCGCTCCGAACCCTCTGGAATTCCAAGGCCAAGGGCTCCTGGGGGCTTGGCACGGCCAGGTGATCCAAGCCCGAACGATCCGGATCGATCCGAACCTGATGCCTGGACTCGGCTGGAAAGAGGTCTACGCCCTGAAACTCGCGCCGAACCTTCAAGTCATCGCCAAGGATGTGCCCGCGTTGTGGCTCTCGGCAAGCGCGCTGAACCAACCGATCTGTGTTCAAGGCCTCGGGCTGATCTCCCAGGAATCCCAGGAAAACGGAAACCAACCCGAGGGAGGGAACCCGCGCGTTCCCCAAGTGGTGGTCGCCTCACGAGTGGCATGGCAGTCCCATCGAAGCACGACGGGTTCGAGCACAGCCCTACAGGCCTCAGGATTGCAACCGGAACTCAGCGAAGGATGGTCAGCACTGTTGCGATCGCATTGGGACTTGGCCTTCTGCGATGCGATTGAGCTTTTGCAAGGCCAGTCGCTTACAAGCAAAGACACTCGCCCGTTCTACACGCTATTGGCCGCATCCAACGAGCCGCAGTCTCAAGAAACCCAAGCTCGAGCCTACAGCGTCATGGAGTGGATTCGACGTACCGAGTCGATGAAATCCACCAAGTCGCTTGTTCGAGAGCAACAGCGATCCGTCGCGGAGCGCATCGATGCCCGTGTCCAAATTCGACGGATTCAGCGCGTCGATGTCCGCAATGCTCAGAGCCAAGCTTGGCTAGGCAGCAACCACTACTACCAGCTCGATGGCCTAGCCGATATCGGTCCGAGTCGAATCGAGGTCAAGTACGGCAAGGATTACGAACCGATTGCTTATGAGCGGGAATTTCCGATCACGTTGGTCGCGACAAAGCTCCCAGCATGGCTGCTTTCGGATCCGACAACGTTGATCTCGTCTAGCGATTTATCGCAAGAAACAATCGACCTGGATTCGGCATCTTCAATCGCTTGGACGACGAAAATCCGCGTGGATGTCTCTGGGTATGCCTACCGGATTTGGCGGTTTCGGACACCCCAAGTCTCTGCGGTGACCCAAGACACAGGCTACCAGCAAGCTCCGATGCTGGTGGTCGATCGCTGGAATCTCCCCGAGGGACCCTTGGTATCAGACAGATTGGAATCTGATCGAGCCTCTGTACCCTCGAATTCGTGGTCCATCGGTTCGATCCTCACGACGCTTCTCGGGCTCTTGGCGATCGCATGGTTTGCATACCGCATGAACGCAACGGCAAAACCTCGGCTCAAGCCCCCCGAGCGTCGCAAAGACCGGATCTGAAGTCGGCGCGTTGATTCTTATCATCTGCGCTAGCCCAGGACGAGCGGACACCGGCGAAATGGAATACGCATCGAATGGCATCTTTTGTCTCCGCTCCAGAGTCGAGGGGTTGCGATGAAGAAATCCATTTTACGCTGACCCAATACGGATTGGAAACACAGAGGCACCAGAGGACACAGATAGGAACCAGCGCGGGCAGAGCGGTTAAACCAATTTCAACACTCGGAGGCGGTTGATTGGTAAAATCAAGGACATCCCTCTGTGCTCTCTGAGCCTCTGTGTTTAAAGAAGTATCTTCATCGAATCCTCTCGATTCCTTCATCGTTCTATGCGACCTAGAAATCCACTGTGCTTCTATACTTCGTAGATTGACGTCGAAGTGGTTTTCACACTTCTTTCAATTCTATGAACCGAAGGTCTAAAGGATGCGTTTTCGAAGTCGTAAGGGCTTTACTCTTGTGGAACTGCTTGTGGTCATCGCTATCATCGGAGTTCTCGTCGGATTGCTCCTGCCTGCTGTGCAGCAAGCCCGTGAGGCTGCTCGCCGGATGAGTTGCTCGAACAACATGCGACAACTCTCGTTGGCGACCCTGAATTACGAAAGCTCTTTCAAAGTACTTCCCCCGGGTTGGAATAACCACGGCACCCTCTGGAGCGCGGCGATCCTCCCACAGATCGAACAAGCGAGCCTCTACAGCACGCTGATTTTTGCCGAGTCTGGGATCGGGAATTGGGACAATGTTGCAAGCCCCAATTACCGGGCCTGCCAAACCCCAATCTCCATGTTCCAATGCCCCTCTTGTCCAAACCTCGCTCCTGCGAACTATAACGGTATCGAACGCCGCGTTCCGATCAGCTACCGCGCCAACGGCGGGAGCCGTGTCAGCTCCGATGACGCGTCGACCCGCCCTCTGCCCAACACCCAATCCTTCGAGGAGCTCAACCTTGACGGGGCGATGTTTGGTTGCAGCCGGATACGGCTAAGAGATTTCACCGATGGATTATCGCGGACAGTCCTCTTCGGTGAATCTCGCACCGATCCTGAATTCGTCAAGGATGGTCAAGGGATGGATTGGTGGGCTTTCGGCAGCCCTCAAGCAGATCCATGCCGTTGTGATGGTGGAACCGGGGGGACCGAATTCACCGAAGCTGCAGGCAGCATGCTCGTTCAGCCAAATATTGCGGTTATCGATCCTTCTACCCAGGGACATTTGATGGAAGTTGCTTTCGGTAGCTTCCACTCCGGCGGAACCATGTTCGGCAAAGCCGATGGCTCTGTCGCTTATGTATCCGACAGCACCGATATCAAGATCATTCGCGCTGTGGGTTCCCGAAATGGTGGGGAGACCTTCGACTTTGAAGACTAAAATATCACTCGTGAACCGCGGCTTGGTCTATCAACTCGGCTTGCTCTCTGCGCTGTTCATGGGCATCTTCGGATGCTCACCGACGAGCAGCCCAAACTATGCCTCGCTGGGTTTGGTCAAGGTCTCTGGTACTCTCAAACTCGATGGCGCACCTCTTTCGAATGTTGAAGTACGTTTTGAGAATCCCGAAACCTCGATCTACTCCTACGGGACAACCAACGACTCGGGACGATTCTCCTTGATGTTCGACAGCCGAACCGCTGGGATCATCCCCGGACGCAAACTCCTGCGTGTCCTTCCTAAACAAAAGTCCGAGTCGTCAACGACAGACTCCACGGGTGCCTCCGAGGGCGAGCAGGATGACCCCGACCGAGCAGCCCCCGCGGCAGAGCAATCCTCCGCAGGACCGAAGGTACCCGAGTGCTACTCGCGCAAGTCGGCTTATTTCATCCAAATCACCGGAGCGACCAGCTCTTTGGATTTGGACCTCAAAAGCGACTGCTCGAGCGTCTCGGAAGGGAAGTAAGTCCCAACCGCTGGCGCTGGTTGGCTCACAAGTGGTTCACCCTGTGAGCCGCTTAGGCGCAAGCCGCGGGCGATGGCTATAGGAATCGCACACCTGCTCTTGCCCAAACGCAGCGTCCTGGCGGGCTGATTCAAATCGCCCAACCGCTCGGATCAAGCCAACTCGTGAAAGAACACCTGATCGCTTGGCAGGGTCTCTCGGGCCAAATCCAACAAGTGCTGGTGATGGGTAAAGAAGATCACCTGGGATTGGGACGATATTCGCACGAGTTGTTTGAGCGTCTCGACCGACCGATGGTCGTCGAAATGGACCAGAATATCATCGACGACCAACGGTAGTGGCTCGTGCAGCTTGCTCCATTGCTCAAGGCTCGCGAGCCTCAGAGCTAGATACAGTTGATCGCGCGTTCCATCACTCATCTGCTCGACGAGCACCTCGGATCCGGGACCGTCCTCCGATCTGCGTCCGACCAACAGGTGCTTGCCTGCATCGTCGAGCGAGATCTCGATCCCACGGAATCGGCCCAAGGTCATTTGGCGAAAGGAATCGCTGGCTAACTTGAGGATCGGGTCCTCGTTGGCGGATCGGTAGCGTTCGATGCCAGCGGTCAAGGCAGCCGAGGCGAGCCGCAAGGTCGCCAACTCTTGGACGGCTTCCTCGATCTCCAGTCCCACGCCACTTGCCTGCGTGGCAAGCATCGCCGCTCTGCCGCTTGTATCCAATTGATCGTAGTCTCTTTGCAACGCACTCGTGGCTCGAATCGCTTCCTCGCGAGCTTGATCGATCCTGCGGATCTCTTCGCTCAGATGCTTGATATCAATGGTGATTTGATCTGCATCGGCTTGTTCGACCCGCTGAACAAATGGGTCGATATCGCGGCTGTTGCATTCGGCAAAAAGCCTCTCCTGGAGCTCCTTTCGGTCCGTATCGAGCAAGTGATACTCTCGCGAATTGCGAGCCAACTCACGAAGTTGCTCTTGGTCTTTTGCCCCTGCGAGTTCTTGCATCTGCTCGAGTTCGCGATCCAAAAGACGAATTCCGCCGAAAGCTTGATCCAATTGCTCTTGCGCCGTTTTTCTCAGGGTATCGAGTGTCACTCGCTTTTCTTTTTCTTGACTGAAACGCTTGCTCTGCCGTTCAAGCCACCGGACCTTGGATGCCGTTGTGGCCTGTGCAACGATCGAATCTGCCAAGTCAGGACTCGCGCCGGCCAGCCATTCGAGCACTGGTCTGAGGTCCGATTCGTAGCGATCGATTCGCTCCTGACTCTCGCGCAATCGGACTCGGGTCGCTTCGATTTCATCGGTCGTCTGCTGCAATTCGGTGACTTGATCGAGGATCGTCTGAACTTCGACCGGAGTGGCATCGTCGGGCAATGCGATGTCTGCCAATGCGTCAAACCACTGAGTTTTGAGCTCCTTGAACTGATCCTCAAGACCCTGGATTTCGCTGGTCTGGTCCTGGTACTCCTGTAGATTCAACTGGCGCTGCCCCTCGATGGCCTCCGCTTTTCCACGAGCCTCATTGGCCTTATTCAAAACCAACTCGGCCCGGGTCAGGGCCTGGGTCAAGGCTCGGTCGAGTCCTTCGCAAGGTTCGGCTGCAAATCCGCATGCGGCTAAAGACTCATTCAAAACCACAATCGCTTGTTGCATCGCCGATTGCATCTGCTCGATGCGAATCCTCTTGTCGAGCAAATCCTGCGCCTCTCGCTGCAGGGAACTGACGGCCTGGCTCCACTCCAACGCTTCGGTGGGGGTTTCCGCAGCGATCCGATGCTCGGAAACAAACGCTTGCCAAGCTTGCTGGCTACGCGTCCATTCGTTCTGGCGTTCTTGGCATGCATGTGCCCATTCGGCCACCTGGGCTTCGAGCTCGAGGATCGCCTCCTGCAATTGCTCGCGCTGGGCGACCAACTCGGCTTGATCGAGCAATTCGGCGGCCATCGCATCGGCGGATTGCACGCTGGCTAAATAATCCTCCGAGAATTCGTTCCACTGCTCCGTCGAACCGGAGCGGTGCTCGGCGAGCATTCCAAAGAGACCGTTGCGAGCTTGCTTGCTAGCTTCCCATTCCTGCCTTGTGGGAACTCGAATTTTCTTCGCTTCGCGGTCCCATTCGCGCTGCTTGGCCGACCTCTTGCGATCCAGCTCGTTTTGCTCCGATTTGGCCTTGTCCAGAGCTTCCTGCCGCTTGTCTAGCTCCTTACCCCAACGCTCGATCGATGGGAGACTTGCGACGGGAAATCGGACCAACTCCTCAGCCGACTGAAAGGGAATTCTCCATCGTTGAATTCCTTTCTCTAAGCGATCTTGTCCTCGTTGGCTATCCTCGAGCAACGCGGTCAATGGACCGGATTGACCTGCCAAAGGCCTGTATTGCTGGATCCTTTGCTCGAGCATCTTCAACGACTCATCGCTGAGCGGGAGCGACTCGGAGTTCTTGTCTTCGTCGAGCCGTTTCTTAAGCTTCGATAGCCTGAGTTTCCGATCGGCGACTTGCTTCTCCAGGGCTTCGTACTGGTTGGCCAAAGTCCCGATCCACTTCTTGTGCGAAAGCGGAATCTTTTGCTTTTCGAGCTTATCGCGAAGCGTATCGAGTTTGCCGATCTCGTCCCATTTCTGCTCGGCTCGTCGGGCCAATTGCTCGCTCTGGATCTTCAGCTTGGGAAGCTCCTCGAGGGCTTGCAGGTAGATTCCTAGTCCGGAGAGCAAACCTTGGACATTGGCGTCCTGCTCGTCATCCCAGACACTCTCGGGGATCTTTGCAAGTTCCGCTTCGATGCTTCGCAATTGGTTGGCGATCTCTTCACAGGCGACTTGTTTCTCAGCTTTTGTTCCAAGCACTTTTTGCACGCGCTCTTGGAAATCTTGCGGCAGTTTCGAAGCTGCTCCAAGGGTCGAGATGGTTCGAAGGCGTTCGAGATACTTGGCAACCGTCGGGATCGAGCGTTGGATTCTCTGCGCTTCGAGCAACTGCCTTTGAACCGCATCGCTTTGGGTCCTGTACTCCTCGAGCTGGTCCTTGGACTCCTGGAGCAGCTTCTCGAGTCTACGCCACTGATCCATCGACAGGGCGACTTTTTTCTCCTCGTCGCGCAGCGCTTTGTACTGCTTGAGACTGTCAAACAATCGCCCTTTTTTTCCGGCTTTCCCGTAAAGCTCCTCGATGCGATCTTCGAGCGACTGATGCTTCTGTTGCAAATTGGCGATCCCCGACGCGCTCGAAAAGAGGGCTTGGCCAGAATCTCCCCCGCCGCGGACCAAGTCCTCTCCACCCTTGCGGAGTGACTCATGGGTCAATCCGAACATTCGCAGGAAATGATCCTCCTGGATCTTCGGGAAAAACTCGGCCCAATGCGACTCAGTGACCTCCTGGGAGCTTTCGGCATGCAGGAGCGTCGCGGTTCTCGCTTTGCGGCGTACGCACCTGAGTACCTTGCCGTCGCGATTTTCCAAGATCGCTCCGACTCGCAGGTCCTTGTTGGCATGCTTGAAATTGTCATCTGTCCTGGTAGGAAAACCGAAAAGCAATGCCGTCAGGCCCCGCAGCGAGGTGCTCTTGCCCGCTTCGTTCGGCCCATAAATGATGTGAAGCCCATAGCGACCGGCGCTCAGGTCGATGCTGTAGTTGGTGAAATGTCCGAATGCCATCAGGTCCAAACGCTGTAGCCTCATCGCGTTTCCCCCAAATCGCTTTTCATGGACTCGGCTCTCGCAGAGTCGCTTTGCGAAAATTCGCTTCCTAGCAAGTCGAGCAAACGCTCCTGAGCCTGCTCGAGCAGGATTTCCGATCCTCCGAGGTACCCATCGAGTTCGGCTGTTCGAAGCTCCGATGGGATTTTGCTCCGTACGGAGCTCATGTCGAACTGGATCTGCTTATAAAAATCGGGATTGGTTTTTGCGTCTTGAAAGACCTCCATAACGGCTCGTATCGCGTCTTGTGAGGCATCCGGCTGTTGGTCGCTCTCATTGGGCATCCGCGTATTGCACAGGACTTTTTCGATCCATACTCCTTCGATCGATAGGCCTGTTGCAACCGATTGGCAACTTTGGAGGATATGCTCCCGCTCGACTCGGAATTTACGATGGAGGGGACTTTGGCCTTGGAGCTCGACGCGAACGGCAAGCAATCGGTCTTGGCCCCGATCGATGGTCTCTTGCAAGGAGGCTTTGAACAAGTTGGGTAGTTCGCCGAGATCGCCGATCGGACCGACATCCAGAGCGAGAGTCTCCCAGCGGAGCACATCGAGGGGTTCAAAGGTTGCCTCGATACTTTGCTGGTCCGAGACGCTTACCAGATAGCATCCTTTGGGGCCGGTCTCCTTGGCGTGCCGGCCTTGGATGTTTCCAGGAAAGACCACCCAGGGCTTTTGGCTCAGGACCTCGCGCTTGTGGATATGCCCTAAGGCCCAGTAATCGTAATTGCGCGTCCCGAGCCCCTCGAGGGTGCAGGGGGCATAATTCTCATGCCCTTCGCGACCCGTGCAACTGGTATGCAAAAGCCCGATGTTGAACCATCCGGGAACCTGTGCGGGGTAGTTCATCGAAAGATCTTCAGTAACGGCTTGCGTTGCAAAACTCTGGCCGTGGATAGCGACCTGAATCGATTCGATCCGCCGTGTGGTCGCATGACTCGACTCGAACACATGGACGTTGTCCGGATAAGGCAACGAGCGGGACATCTTGTTCTCCGCATCGTGATTGCCTGCAATCAGGTAAACCGGTATCCGGCAATCGCGCAGCTTGGCCATCTGCTTGACGAAGAACTGACCCGTCGAGTAGTCTTTCCAGTCCCCGTCGAAAACATCGCCCGCGATGAGCAGAAAGTCGACTTTGGTTCGGATCGCAAGATCTACCAAGTTCTCCAGCGCTCGACGCGGAGCGGTCCTCAACCGTTCGATGGGGGCGGAGTCGTAAGCTCTCAGTCCCAGCAGTGGACTATCGAGATGGATGTCGGCGGCGTGAATGAACCGGAACATAGGTTCTGGAGACTAAGGTTTCTTTTCGGGTTGCTGCGACTTCAAGTAGCCGATCAAGGATGCGAGCTCTGCGTCGCTGATGAGTTCCTCAAAGTTCCCTGGCATCAGGGACAGTTTGCTGATCTTCTCTTGCTCGATCTCACTGCGGGCAAACCGTTGGGATTTGCCTGCCTGGTCGACTACCTCGAGCGAGCTGTCGGTCCGATCGAGTATCAAACCTGATATGGTCTCTCCATCCTCCATCAATACATTGGTGATTCTAAACGCTTCGTCCACATTGCGGTTGGGCCACAGGATGTCCTCGCACAACCTCTCGACGGTCCGCACCACCGCTCCATCGAGCTGCGGTCCGATGACCTTACCGACTCCTCCAAGCTGATGGCACGTGGCGCATCGTTCCTGAAAGACCCTTTTTCCAACCATCCAATCGCTTGCAAGCTGCTTGACCGCCTGGGCCTTGTTCTGGACCAACACCGCGCGGGCCGTATCGGTCTCCCCCTGGGGCTTCAAATCTGAAAACCGCTTGGTATTGGACTCCGATAAAGCATCCCACCAGGAGGCGGGCAAGACGCGAAGCGTTTCTTTCGACAACGCCCCACGTCGTATCAAACTTTCGATCAACGCAATGGCATCCCTGTGGCGCGACCATCGCAAGACCAGTTCCTCCTGGGTCGCCGCATCGGCCCTCTTTCCAAAAGCTTCCGACAATCGCCCAAGCGTTTCATCCGAACCGGTACTCCAGTCCCAATCGAAACTCCAGGGCTTGCCCTCTTTGCTCGCCGGTAGCTTGGTTAGCAAATCCGGCTTGGTCAGCAAATCCTCTAGACCCCGTTCAACAACCAAAGAAACCAACTCCGAAAGGACCGGTTGCTCCTGGCCTTGCACCCATTGTTGCAAGTTCGCTTTACAAAAGCAATCGAGTCGATCGGATTTTAGGAGTTGGCTCCATTGAGAGAGGAATTCGGCTTTGCTCGATGGTTCCAAAGCGACGATCGATGAGCCAAAACACTTGGCCAAACGTACCATCGAGTCGAATCGGTCCCGCAAGACAGATCGGGTCAACCCCGGCTCGGAAACATCGGCGATCCCAATCCATGCATAACTGTCCTGTCCGCATCCATCGACGACCTCGATCCGTACCGACTGACCCTTGTGCTGCGCTAAATCGATCTTGGCATACCGGGCCGCATCGTTGCGAGGGGCATAAATGCGATAGATCTCGGTCCAATCGCCCGTCTGCGAACTGGAGACCAAAACGCGGACATAGTTTTCCTTGCGCTCGGGCTCATTGGGGTTCCCATCATGACCGACCACCCAAAACGACAAACTATCCTCGGCGCGGAAAACTCCGCTGGTCCAAGTCCCCTGGTAGCGTTCGGTGAGTCCCAGGCTGCTCCAAAACGGTATCTTTAGCTCCGGTAGATCTCGGGGGTTGGGGTGGCTCTCGGCCTGGAGCGACCGCTGCTCAAGTGGCCAGGGACGCACCTCCCGAGCTTTGGCCGAAAGGGCGGTCCAGCCGGTAAGTCGAACATTCTCGGCGGCCGCTTGGGTTAACCAGGCTCCTGCGGCTTGCGATAGAGACTGCTTACCCAACTCGACAAGAATTGGGGATAACTTGCCGTTGCGCTGCTTTTGCGACTCGGCGATCAAAAGGATTTGCTCGGCCTTGGTCGATGATTCCTCAAGCATCGCATCGATCAATCGCAAAACCCGAGGAATTTGGGTTTCGTCGACGGCCGTTGCGACACGCAGCAGTGCGTCCTTGAGCCAGACGGCCTTGGGACCTTGTCCTGACTTCTTGGAGGCGATTTCGATCAGATCCAAGGACCAGCGAGCCGCACTGGGATCCTTGACCGCTTGAAGGACCTTGAGCAAGTCCTCGGTGCGCTGTTGGTAGCCGTCGGTGCCAAGATCCGAACCGATCAACCCATCCTGAGGGAATGCGTCGGACTGCTTTGCTGCGCGCCCTAGGATGTCTCGCAAAGCGATCCAGTGGGCTTGCTTGAGGATCGCATCGCGATCATCGACGCTTCGAACCCGATCCAAAAGGCTCGCCGCATCGGCAATACTTCCGATCTGACCGAGTCGCTCGACGGCCCAGAGCCGCTCGATCGCCGAATCCGGATCGGCCGCCTGGGCGATGGGCTTGGCAAGAATCGCGATGGTCTCTTGGTAAGTTCGCTCGGAGGGTCGAATCGCCCCGAGTGCGTCTTGGGATTGGGCGGCTGGGGGCTTGGGGCCATCGGACGGATCTTGAGCGATGCACCGAATCCGCCAGATTCGCCCGCTGGTCCGATCCCGATCCGGATGGTCCAACGGGACCTCGTAGTGCCCGATGACCTTGTTGTAGAAATCCGCGACATACAAACATCCATCGGGGCCGAACTGAAGGTCGACGGGTCGAAACCAAGGATCCTCGCTGGTCAAGAGGTCGGGCAACTCGACGGCTTTGGCCGTCGCTCCGAAGTACTCAAGCCCGTTGCGATTGATCCTGCAGGTCATGACGTTGCCGCTGAGCAGATTCCCTCGAAAGCTCGAAGGGAACGATGTCCCGGCGACGTAAGCGACCCCGGAAATGGCCGTGCTCCCATGCAAATGTTCCATCGTCGAGGGGACAAACCCGAGTCCATCATGCGGGCGACCGAAACTCGGATAGCAGCCACCTCGAAGCAATTGAGTGATCGGTTTGCTATGGCAATCCGCCGAAAACCAAAACCCATACTTGTCCCTGGTCATCCCAAACGGATTGACTTGTCCCTGGGTGTACAACTCCACTCGGCTTCCATCGGGCCGGAATCGAAACACGTTCCCGCTGGTCATCTCGATCGCATGGCCGTCGGTCCCTTGAATTTTCGAAACGTTGTTAAAGCCATGGCAAGCGTAGATCCAGCCGTCGAGCCCATCGCGCAGCGCATTGACCATCCCGTGCGTATCGCGCGACGTGTCGAATGGTCCAAGGATCACCTTGCGCTCGTCGCATACCCCATCTCCATCGGTATCCCTCAAATGGTAGATATTGGGGATCGAAAAGGCGATCACGCCGTCTTGGTAAGGCAATAGTCCAATGGGTATGTTCAAACCATCGGCAAACACGGTCTTGGATTCCATCGTGCCGTCGGAGTCTTTGTCCTCAAGGACCACAATTGCATCGGAACTGGGCGCATCGGCCTTCGCGGGGAACGGATAAAGGACGCTCTGGGTCAGCCATAAACGACCTTGCGCATCGAAGGCCATGTTCATCGGTTTGGCAATTTGGGGCTCGCTGGCTACCAGCTCAACGGCGAACCCCTCGGGTACATGGAATCCGGCTTGTTCGTCCGCTGGGGATCGCCAAGCCGAGGACCGAATCGTCTGCCCGTACCATTCTGCCGGTGACTTCGGTTCGGCGGCCCTTTGACCCAGTTCCTCGGCCCAAAGGAAACTGCCGAGGGCTCCTGCGGCGACCAGGAACATCCCCACCGACAGCAGACGATTCAAGAGGAAAGCCTGAGGGATTCGATGCATGGTGCAAACTTTTTCCAGGGGGGGACTGCGGTTTATTTCCGATGGCGGATCGCGCGGATCTGCAATCGGAGGATTATCGTCCAA
>Ga0082207_1000209_pt1 | contig 34276 bp, 31 predicted proteins | sample LakMenEpi10Aug09_FD_71540 | JGI IMG/M metagenome (GOLD analysis project Ga0082207, IMG submission 71540)
GATGCAGCGGTCGCCAACGCGGCAGCCTGAGGCCCGTGCAGGCGCCATCGTTGAAGCCTGAGGTGGCGCAACGTATGCCGCGCGTGGCGTTGCTGCTCTATGCACTGGGCTCCATCGGCACGGGACTGTTTTCGTCGGTGACCGGGGTACTGCTGCTTTTCTACGTCACCGACACGCTGGGCGTACCGCCGGCGCTGGCCGGCCTGGCGCTGTTTCTTCCGAAGGCCTGGGACGTCCTGTTCGATCCCCTGGTGGGAGCCGCCTCGGACCGCCACACCGGCCCCAGGGGGCGACGCCAACCCTTTCTCATCGTCGGCGCTGTGCTCACGCCGCTGGCCTTTGTTGCCTTGTTCTCCCTGCCGCCCCTGGAATCGGTGAACGACCGAGTGATGCTGGTGGGTGCGCTGTTTTTCCTGAGCATGAGCGGCTACGCCCTGTTCTCGGTGCCCTATGCGGCCATGCCCGCCGAGATGAGCGACGACGCTCACGAACGAACGGTCATCATGTCCTTTCGAATGGGCTTTGTCCTGCTAGGAACCATCATCGGCGCGGTGATGGGTCCGATGTTGGTGTCCGCCGCCGGCGGTGGGCATAAGGGGTATGGGACGATGGCCATCGTGATGGGCGTCCTGATTGCGTTGGCCATGCTGGCCACCGCCGTGAGCGCCTCGAGGATGCCCTCAAAGGCAGCGTCTTCCCATCAGGTCCCACTGATGAAGCAGCTTCGCGGAGCATTGACCAACGGTCGCTACGCCACCCTGCTGGCGGCCTATGTCCTGGTGCTGGTCGGCAACGGCACCATGGCTGCGGCTGCGCCGTATTTCGTCGTCAACGTGCTCGGGCGGGATGCCAAGGATGTCGGGCTGATATTCGGGAGTCTGCTGATCGCTGCGATGCTGGCCATGCCGCTCTGGGTCTGGGCTGCACGACATCGCGGAAAGTGGCTTCCTGGCATTCTGGCGATGCTCATCTTTGGCTTGGCACTCGCACTCATGGCCGTCATCAATCAAGGCCTGACACCGTCCCTGCTGTATGGACTGTGCGCCTTCGCCGGGGTTGGATTCGCCGGATCACAATTGCTGCCGTTTTCGATCCTGACCGATGTGATCGAACAAGATCGACAGGCCACCGGCCTACACCGCGCGGGCAGCTTCACCGGACTGTTCATCGCCGGTGAAAAGGCGGGGCTGGCGCTAGGCCCTCTGATCACGGGCGCCGCGCTGGAGCTTAGCGGCTTCGTAGCCTCTAGCCAGGGTGCGGTTGCCCAGTCGGGGCACGCCCTCACGGGTATCGTTTGGGCGTTTGGTGCGATTCCGTCGGTGTTAACGGTCGCTGGCGGGCTGACGCTCTGGGCGGCCTCGCGGCGCGCCTGAGCAGCTAACCGCTACCGGGTCAGAGGTCGGAAGCCGGAAGTCCTGTCAGGTTGCTTCGTCCACCAGCCAGAAGCGCCGAATAACGGTGCCTTCTATCTCGTAGATCACCAAGACCGGTGCCCGGGGGCCATCGGCATGACCAAGCATCTCCTCGACATCCAACACAAACCGTCCCATGGCGATCCTGTTCAGGATCCGTGCGTTCAACTCCGGCGATCGAGCCCAAAGAGCGCCATAGGCCTGACGGAAAGCAGCGTGGCCACAGAGTTCCACCTTGGACGGCCAACGGATGAACTCCACGTCGGGGTGGAAGGTCGCCAGGAATGCGTCCACATCCTGGCGGTTGTACGCCTCCAACTGGGCCTGGACTATCGACTCAGGGCTCTGCATCTGGCTTCAATCCCAATCGTGGACCGGCGCAGACCACGATGATGATGGCCAGAGCCACCTTAATCGGTGTGTCGACGTCCATAGTCATCCCCAAGAATTGCACGGAACTCTTGGTGAACAGCGTGAGCCCAACGGAGAACTCGTTGCTGATGTTGTGCGCCAAGATGGCGGCCCAGACGCTACCGCCCGTCCTGAAGAACACGAACGCGATCAGGATGCTGGCGACGATGGTTCCGGCAACGAATTGGATCTGGTTGAGGAAGAAGCCTATCCAACTTCCACCTTTGAGCATGGCGGGATTGCCCGACAGGATGGACGGGATTTCACGCGGAAAGTGCCAAAGTCCCCAGAGCACACCCAGCACCACGCAGGCCATCAAGGGGCTGGAAAGCCGCTTCACAAGCAGCGGGAACATGAAACCGCGCCAACCCAACTCCTCCAACAAGCCGCCCGGGCCAAGGAACAGCGCCAGAACCATGAAGGAAATGATGGCCAGCGGCGTCTGCCCGTAACGCGCCAACATCCCCGCCAGGCCCGAATCGGGCTCACGAGAAATAAGGACCAGCAGCAGCCAGGTGACGCTGGCCAAGTAGACCGCCGCCATCGCGGCGTAGACCAAGGCGCCCTCGCGCCACTGCACCCCGTTTCTCCAGAACCGCATCCTGTCAAACAGGTCGCCCAACCCCTGACGACCCCAACCCAAGGCTACGATGATCAAAGCCGCAGCAGTGGGTGCAAAGGGGAAGAGGTATCCAGTCCAAAGAATCGGTCGCTCCAGGACGTAGGGAAAGACGCTGATGACATTCGGATGCCACGGATTGGTCCGCATGTCCTTGAAGAGCATGCCCATGGCACTCGGATCCAGCAAACGTAAACCGGTGACGAATGCTCCGAGCACGAAGGCTAGAACATAGAAGGTGGTCAGCGGCTTTCGGCGGATCAAGTCGACGATCATCGGTTTAACTGCGGAATGACGTTGAAGTTTCTCAACGGGCGCAGAGCCCGCTCCCCGACATACCCTGTCGGATTCCGAGCGCCCTGCGCGTTGATGAAGCAAGGAAGGAATCCTCCATGCACAACTCTCTACGCGCCCGGTTGCGCGATCTCGGTCTTTCGGTGGGAACGCTGCCGACTGGACCACTCAATGCGATCACCGATGTCGCAGGCGTGAAGGTCGGGCATGTGACCCTCCAGGCCGATCACCCACACACCATTCGTACCGGGGTCACGGCAATTGTTCCTTTTGGCGATACGCTTTGGCAACAAAGTATCTTCGCGGGATTCGATCGCTACAACGGCTTTGGCGAAGTCACCGGCAGCCACTGGATCGCAGAAACCGGTCTGCTGGCCTCGCCCATCGTCCTGACATCGGCCTTCTCCATCGGGGTGGCACGGGACGCCCTGCTGGCCATGCCCTTCCGGCACGGTGTCGAAGATCGGTGGCACCAGCCTTGCGCCGGCGAAACTTATGACGGCGTGTTGAACGACGGTCTGGCTGCACCGCTGGAACGCCACCATATCGAGTCGGCCATCCTGGAGGCGACTGGCGGGCCGGTAGCCGAAGGCGCCGTGGGTGGCGGCACCGGCATGATGAGCTTCGAATTCAAGTCCGGCATCGGCACGAGTTCCCGGCGGGTCAGCAGTGCAGGGCAAACTTGGAACGTTGGGGTCCTGGTGCAGTCCAACTTCGGAAATCGGCGGCACCTCACCATCGATGGTGTCCCGGTCGGACGAAGCATAGGCTACGACATCACCGATAGTCCACAGCGCCGGGACATCAACGAGGCCCCCGAAGAAACCAAAGGTTCGATCGTCATGGTCGTGGCCACCGACGCGCCCCTGATCGGGTCACAGTTAAACCGGATTGCACGCCGCGCCGGAATCGGCCTGTCCCGAGTGGGCGGATTTGGCAACAACCGCAGCGGTGACTTCACCATCGCGTTCTCCACGGCCAACCGGATGCCCCTGCAACAACACGGCATCTTCACGGGGCTTGCGATGCTGGGAAACGAGGATCTCAATCCTCTATTCGTGGCCGCTGCTGAGGCTTCAGAAGAGGCAATCGTCAACAGCCTCACGATGGGACACACGATGACGGGTGTCCGAGGGACGACGGTTCATGAAATCCCACTAGACGTCCTCCAACGGATCATGGCCGATCACGGCAAATACCCACTATGAGCACGTCCATCGACTTCCTGGTGGTGGGTGGGGGCATTGCCGGTCTGTCGGCCGGATGGCGTCTGGCCGCGCATGGACGTGTACTGGTGCTGGAGCGGGAGGAGACGACGGGTTATCACTCATCAGGGCGCTCGGCCACTTATTACCACTTCGGGATAGGCAACCGGGCGGTTCGATGGCTCACCCAGGCCAGCGGCGAATTCTTTACTGCACCGCCGAAAGGATTCGCGGAACACCCGCTGGCCACGCCGGCGCCAGCCATGATGGTCATCCGCCAAGGGCAGGACGACATCTTGGAGCGCAATCTCGCGGAAATGCACGCCATCACCGGCACTACGCGTGAGATCGAGCCGGCCGAAATGCTGGCCCACGTGCCGGTCCTGAAGCTCCAGCCTCCGCACGAAGCGGGCATCACGCGTGCATTGATCGATCCAGCTGCCGCAAGACTGGACGGACACGGTCTGATGATGGGTTACCTGCGCGGTCTCAAGGAACGGGGCGGCACGCTCGTCACCAGTGCCGAGGTACTGGCTATCCATCACGCCGGCGGGCGCTGGCACACCCGAACTTCCCAGGGCGACTTCAGCGCACCAGTGTTGGTCAACGCAGCCGGTGCGTGGTGCGATGAGATGGCCCGCCTTGCGGGCGTCGAGCCGCTAGGGCTGAAACCGCTGCGGCGCACCATCATCTGCTTCGACCCTCCCCCGGGTGTGAGCGTCCACGGCTGGCCGCTCGTACGGTCGCTAGCCGACGAGTTCTATTTCCTGCCCGAGACGGGGCAGTTGCTGGCTTCCCCAGCTGATGAAACAGCCTCACCGCCCTGCGATGCCCAACCGGACGAATACGACGTCGCGCTGGCGGCCTGGCGCGTGGAAGAGGTGACCACCCTGCAGGTGCGGCAGGTCAAGCACAAGTGGGCGGGCCTGCGAACCTTCTCCGCAGACCGAACCCCGGTGGCCGGCTTCGATCCGGCTCACCCTGGATTTTTCTGGCTGGCCGGCCAAGGCGGCTACGGCCTGCAGACCTCGCCGGCGATGTCGATGGCCTGCGAGAGCCTCATTACCGGCAAGGCCTGGCCCGAGCCCATGGCAGCGACTGTCGACATGCTTTCGCCAGCACGTTTCCGCTAGGGCTTGCCTTCCCCGTAGCGGGGAATTCCGTGACTTTGATAGAAGGAGGAAAAGCCGATGACCCGCATGACCTCCACCATGTCGCTCAGGATCCAGCGGATGGTGTGGGAGCCGGTTCGTTCGCACCAGGGCAACCACTCCCACATCTCCGGTTGACTGCGATCGGTGAAGTCGATCTCCAACTCGAAATTCGAGGGCAGCGACAGTGGCTTGATTTCGTGGCGCTTGGCCAGCCCCTTGGCCACCCCTTCAGCAATCAATCGCTGGGCAACGGCAGGCTTGAGCGAATCGATGGCGGTCAAACCCAGAGCCTTCTTGGTCACCACCATCTCGGTTTGCGGGAAGTACTGTCGGCAATGCTCGATGTAAGCATCGTCACCCGAGGTAAACACCAGCGGGACCTTGAAATGCGCGGCCAATAGTGCGTTGAGTGTGGTCTCAGAATGAGAAACGCCGTTGAGCCGGACATCCCGGAAGGCTCCGACGAACGTATGCGAGAGGATACCCCCCCTGGAAGTGGCGTTCGAGTGGTGACCAATGAAGATAGCCGCGTCATAGGTTCCGTCTTGTATACCCTCCATCTGCACCAATGCTCGAGGCCAGGAGCGGACCAATCGAGCGCAGTCGGGCAACTCATCGAACAAAAGGTTGTGTGCAGTTCCATGACCATCCGTGATGATGATCTCCTGCGCCCCGGCCTCAATGGCCGCCCTGCAGGCCGCCGCCACTTCCTGTGTCATCCAGCGTCGGCCCGACTCGTAGTCGAATCGACCAGGCCCAGTACTTGGCAAGTGGGCGATACCCGCCACGCCCTCAATGTCTGCACTCAAGAAGATTCTCATTTCGTCACCTGATTGAAAGGAATGCCTTTGTCGACGCGTATCTCTTCTGGGAGACCCAGCACACGCTCTGCGATGATGTTGCGCAGAATCTGATCGGTTCCGCCCGCAATCCGAAGCGCGGCGCTCCAATTCCAAGTACGCTGGACCGACGACCAAAGCGAGTCAGTCTCCTCATCCACCACAAGCGAACCCTGACCCGCCAGATCCATCAGAAAGGTGGACATCCGCTGTGCTTGCCTGGCCTTGAGCAGTTTTCCGATGGACTGCTCGGGTCCCGGTGTGCTGCCCTTGCTCAGAGCGGTGAGGGTTCTGCATTGATGCAGTCGCAGACCCTCGTCCACGATCCACGCGTCGGCCATAGACTCGGCAACGGCCGGATCCGAGAGGTCACCTCTGTCCGCCAGTAGGCTGAGCATAGACTGCGCGGTCAGCAATCCCAGCTCGGTCCCAACTGTCAACCGTTCGAACATCAGCGTGGTCAGGGCTACCTTCCAACCGCCTCCGACCGGACCCAGGCGCTGTTCATCTGGAATGCGAACGCCAGTGAAGAACACCTCGTTGAACTCGCTCTCGCCCGCCATCTGGCGAATCGGCCTCACCTCAATACCCGCACTCTTCATGTCGACGAAGAACATGGTCAATCCGGCGTGCTTGGGCACCGTTGGATCCGTACGGGTCAGCAACAGCCCAAAGTCCGAGAACTGAGCGCCGGTGGTCCAGACCTTTTGTCCGTCCACCATCCAATCGCTGCCCTCTTGCTCACGTTCTCGACGAGCGCGCATCCGGATGCCGGCCAGATCGGAGCCCGCTGCGGGCTCACTGAAGAGCTGACACCAGATTTCCTCGCCGTAGAGGGCAGTCCTCACATAGCGGTCCTTATGGTGCTGGTTGCCATAGGCCATGAGGGTCGGCAGGCACATGCCTATTCCAATCTCGAAGTATCCGAAGGTCGAGCGCCACTTCGACTCCTCCTGCAGGTAGATCAGATGCTGGATAGGAGTACCGCCGAGCCCCCCGAATTCACGCGGCCAGGTCACAGCGGCATATCCGGCGGCCGCCTTCTTGGCTTGCCAAACACGAGCTGCCGCCAGCCGTTGATCGGCAGGCAATCCATCCCCGACGAAGTCGCGCGGATGGCGCTTCGGTTCAGCATTGGCGGCCAACCATTCGCGCACTGTGGCCCGAAACTGAGCCTCTTGCGGACTGTCTTCAAAGTTCATGAGCAATGGTCATGTGCTGACGGTGAAGCAATTGGGCGATCCGCCGCTTCCATTCCCGTGATGAGCCAAGGGAAAGTGCTGTGGAACGCGAACGCTTGTAGAACGGATGAATATCGGCTTCCCAGGTGAAGCCAATTCCGCCATGCAGTTGTAGCGCCTCCCGGGCCGCAAACTCAAAAGCTTCTGAGGCCGAGACACGCGCGCACGCCGCGGCCAGAGGGAGCGCCGGGTCATTGGTTTGCGAGGCCCATGCACCGTGATAAGCATGTCCGCGGGCGATTTCGTTCTTCACCCAAACATCGGCCATGAGGTGTTTGACGGCCTGGTACGACGCCACGGTTCGTCCAAAGGTCTTGCGCTGCAAGGTGTAGTCGCGTGCGATGTCCAAAGCCCGCGAGGCGCCGCCGAGTTGCTCGAACGCCAGTAGCACCGCAGCCCGGTTTCGAATGCCTTGGTATGACCCTGCCGGGCAGTTCATTGGCTCCGAGCGAACAGCGTTGAGAGCCAACTCCGCCATAGGAGACCCCGGATCCAGAACGCGAAGCGGATGCCGAGACACGCCATCCTGATGTAGGTCGATCAGAACCGCGCAGTCATCAGCCGACATCACGACCAGGAAGTCCGCAACCGCTCCTGCGGGAACAGCCGCATATCGGGCGGTCAGGCGCTCACCGTCGGCATCAATCGGCGCGAAGCACATCGAACCGACTGCTTCACCTCGCGCCAATTGCGGCAGCCACCGCTCACGCTGCGAATCGGTACCGCTGTGCAGCAGGGCTTCGGTGGCCAGATATACGCTAGGCAAAGACGGCACTGGTGCGCAGACGCGTCCGATTTCCTCGGCGCAGGCGGCCAACTCCAACATACCCAGGCCCGAACCGCCCCATTGCTCGGGTATACGGGCGCCAGTCACGCCCATCTCAGCGAGTACGCCCCACGCTGGCTTACTGATGAGACCACCGGGGTGGAACATACCGTCCTCTAGACAGCGACGGACTTCCGCCATGTTGCAGGAGCGCTCCAGGGCTCTTCGCACCTCGGCCGTCATGGCCTTGATGTCATCGGAAAAATCGAAGTTCATGTAACCTCGGTCAGCAGTGCAGCAATGGGACTCGGACGGTGTCGAGCAAGCTTCAACACCTGCACCACCAAGGCATCGAAGGCGCCAACATCAGGCATCAGCCCTTCGTTGACTGCTTCACGTGCCAAAGCGCACAGCGCAGCGATGTCATTTGGCCCGATACGCTGGATCTCCCGGGCCAGGCTGTCCACATCTCCCCTCGCCCGGCGCAGCCTTCTGTCGGCAAAAAAGAGGGTCCTCAGTCGCTTCGATTGAACAGAGCGCAGCAGGTAGTCGAACAACTGGCGTTCCCGTTCCAGGGCTTGATCAATTGGCAGTTTCAGGCCGGATTGCATCAATTCGAGCGTAGCCCAGGCTGCCTCAAAGTCTGGGGCCGATTCGGCAAAGCGATCGCGGCGACGATCGAATGCCTGCGCGACATGGCTCTCATCTTCAAGACGCCAATGCCGGGGGTCGCTAATGCGTCGCTTGTTGACGCTCGTCAGCGCTAGGCTTGTAGTTGCATCGAGCAACTGCGCTTGCTCGACGATTCGATCTACGAACCCAGACTCCAGCGCCCTATGCGCGTCCCAAACATCACCATCGATGACCAAGGAGAGCGTGGACTCCACACCCAGCCAGCGCGTCAGCCACTGGGTGGCACCAAAAGTGGGCAATAAACCCAATCCCAGTTCCGGAAGGGCAAATCGTGTGTCACCCGCAGCCAAACGCCAGTCGCATGCGTAGGCGACGACCAGTCCGCCGCCATAAACCGTTCCAAACAGCGCACCTAGAACCGGCTTCGTCGTCTCGTCACAGGACTGGATGAGTTCCATGAGGCCGGGTGGGCGCACTCCGTGATCCAGTTCTCCGATATCTGCGCCGGCAAAAAAGGTCCTGCCCTTTGCCGTCAAAGCGATCGCCTTGACTCTGGGATCCGAAATTGCCGCGTTCAAGCCATGCAGAAGGCCCTGCCTCACCGCATGAGACAGCGCGTTGACCGGTGGAAAATCGGCCTCAACCCACCCAACCTCACCCTGATGAAGGAAGCGGACAGGCGACGAGGCCTCTGAGGGCTGAAGCACCATCCCCTTCTCAACGAACGATGCCCCCTCCTCCCGTCATCGAAGGAGTCTTGACGGGGCAAGAATCGAACGACCGTTCAATACTTTTGCGATAATGAACACTCACTCCGGAGGCTTGCGATGGTGGGCGTGCGAGCAAAAGACCACGACGATAAGCGCCAGATCATCTTGGATCAGGCAGCGACGCTCTTCGCTCGTCAAGGATTCCACAAGACCTCAATCGCTCAGATTGCGAAGGCCTGCAAGGCCTCGTCCAAGGCCTGGATCTACCACTACTTCCCGAACAAGGAAGCGGTATTGACAACCCTAATCACGGATTTCTTGGAACTCGTGATCGCGCGCGTGAGCGAAGCCGTAGGGGCTGTCGAAGCCCCACAGAAGAAGCTACAAGCCTTCGTGCTGGAGTGCATGCGGATCTACGACGAATACCGCATCAACTACCCAATGCTGTTTGCGGAAATGTCGCTGTTGCCCGCCGAGGAGCAAAAACCGATTCGCGCCCTGGAGCGGCAGTGGGTAATGTTGCTGCGCGGCATCATCTTGGAGCTCAACCCCGGCATTTCGAACCGGCGCCACCACGCCATGGTTCTTACGCTGATTGCAAGTGGCAGCGTCAATTGGACTTACACCTGGTTTGATCCCAAGGGACCGATGTCACAGGAAGAAGTGGCGGAAATGACCACCCGGATGCTGCTTAAGGGTTTGGCGGCCGTTTGAGACCTTTCCCGGCGTTTGAGAATGCATCGATCGCAGACTCTATACCGTCGTCCATCCTGACCTCCCAACAAGCGCTCTACCGATCGCACGAGATGGTCGCCAGGTAGTTGAACCAGGCCCGCAGGTAGTGCTCATACCCACGGTCGGCCAGCAACCAAACCTTATCCATTCCGACTCGTAGCAGCACCACAGCGATATCTGCCAGTCGGACACGCGCCGCGGAACCTACCGAGCCAGGCACGGATCGATGATCGACCAGGCGTCGCAGCATCTCATCGACCTGAGCGCCCCGCAACTCGAAACCGATCAAACCATCAGATTGCTCGACGGCGCAGGCCAGCAAGCCATTCCCAATTGCATCGGTCAAGGCATTTGGCCCCGTTCTTGTGGTGGCCAGAAGCATCAGTTCGCTCGGACTGCGCCAAAGAATCCACGGATCCCGACCCAAGACCTGCCCCGGCCAAGGCAAGCCTGGCAGTCCGGTAGAGCGAAGGGCGGCTTCCACCTCGTCGGCCGCATCGGGCAGGTGCCGGATGGCAAGGACGAAGAGTGGCTCGATTCGCCGAATCTCGACCGTAGCCACATCGAGCGGCATAACCTCCCCCTCAGGCGACGACATGGAGACGCTCTCCTTTCGGATCCAGAAAGGGCGTCGCGACGACCTCGGCTAGGAACGGCTTGCCCAGGTGAAAGACCGTGATGCGTTCTCCCAGCCGCACGCGACCACGGGCCAGCATCGCCAAGGCCACCGCGTGTCCGAGAGTCGGGCTGTAAAAGCTGGAGGTCACATAGCCCTCTATGGGCCCAGGTGGCGGCGACCTGAGCACATGGGCACCGACGGGTAGACACGTTTGGCGCTCAACCGGTAACAGTCCCACCAACTGCATGCGATCGGGATCTCGTGCTGCCGGCCGCGTCAGTGAACGGCGTCCAACGAAGTTCGCCGTCTTACGATCGATGCCACGATCCATGCCGACATCACCGGGCAGCGTGGTGCCATCAGTGTCACCGCCCACATGCAGGTAACCCTTTTCGGTACGCATCACCATCAACGCATCGATGCCGTACGGAACCACGCCCAAGTCCTGCCCAGCGTGCCACAGGAGATCCATCAGTTCGACGGTGCGCGATGCCGGCAGATTGACCTCATAGCCCAGTTCGCCGTTGAAGCTTGCCCTCAGAACGCGCAAGCGGCTTCCCCGATTCTGAATCTGAAGCATGGTCATGTGCTTCATGGCGCCAGGGGCCAGCGCCGCATCAAATCCAACGGCTTCCAGCAGGGCCCAGGCCTTGGTACCGCTGATCGTCACGTTTCCCCAAGCGGAGGTGACGTTGGTGACCAGTACGCGATGGTTCACATACTCGCACTGCAGCCACTCCTCGAAAGCCAGTGCCACTCGCTCAGCGCCGCCGGAGGTGGTGTTCACCCAAAAATGGTGGTGATCAAGGCGGGTCACGATGCCATCGTCGATGATGACCCCGTTTTCATTGAGCAGGATGCCATAGCGAGCGCCGCCGACCGGCAGTGTCGACATCGTGCCCACGTACATAAGGTCCAGGAATTCCGCTGCATCTGGGCCGAACACTTCGATCTTGCCCAGGGGCGAGCCCTCGAAGATTCCAACCATTCGACGCACTTGCAAGGCCTCACGCTGTGCGGCCTCCTCGAGGCTCTCGCCCGCGCGAGGGTAGGCCGCAGGACGCAGCCAGCCACCGAATTCCTCCAATAGCGCGCCTCGGGCAACGTGCCATTCATGCCCCGGCATTCGCCTTAGGGGCTTGATGCGCTCTCCGCTGCGGCCTGCGGCCAAGGCGTTGATCGTTACTGGCCTGAACGGTGGCCGAAACTTGGTAGTGCCGACTTCGGAAGGCCTGCGCTGTGTCTGCCCACCCATCAACACGATGGCATTCACATTGCTGGTCTTACCCTGATCGGTTGCCATCCCAACAGTCGTGTAGCGCTTGAGATGCTCCACCGAACGGTAGTTCTCCTGCGCAGCCAGGACCACGTCGCCGGCCACCACATCATTCTGGAGATCCACGAACACCTTGCCCGTCCGGTGACCTTGCGCAGCCAACGCCTCAGCACTTGGACGGTTATCGGCCGGCACCGCCCCAGCATCTACATCACCGGCGCATGCGCCAACCACCTGGATCCCTGCTAACTCACTGGAGGGCACGAACATCGAAGACCGTTCATCCCAACGCAACTTCCCCCCGGCCATCGAGTAAAGATTCACTGCAGGCGTCCATCCGCCAGCCACAGCAATGCAGTCCGCTGACACCTCAAGTCGTATGCTCCCCTGGTGGTCGATCACAGTGGCCCCCATCACGGCTCGGCTGCCATGCACTGCCGTGATCGCGCTGCCCAGGTAAATGGGAACGCCCGCTGGAGCGCTCACGCCCGGTGCAGTCCGATGGTCGACGATTCCCACCACCTCGATCCCGACCTCTTGTAGGGTTCGGGCAACACCATAAGCACTGTCGCAAGCGCCGGCCACCAACACCCGGTGTCCGCAGGCCACGCCGTAGAGCTCAGCGTAGCGCTGCACCGCGCTGGCCAGCATCACGCCTGGCCTGTCGTTGTCGGGAAACAGCATCGGCCGCTCAAAGGCCCCACATGCGATCACAAATCGGTCAGCTCGCACCTTCCATAGACGCTCACGAAGACCTTGAGCCGATCCATCAGTGCAATGCTCAAAAGTTTGAACAGCCGCCGCGAGTTGATCGTCATACAGGCCAAAGACCGTGCAGCCTGTTTCCACACGAACACCTAGCCGCACCGCCTCATCGGCCAAGGCGGCCACGCGGGCGCGTCCACCCCCGCCCTGCGCAGCGATCCAACCGCCCAGCCGGGGCTGCCCCTCCATGAGCAGCACTTCCCGGCCGACACGCGCTTCGCGCACGGCAGCCTCCAGCCCGGCCAGGCCACCTCCGATCACCAGGGTGCTCACGCCCACCGACCGCTCGTCGTACTGGTCGGGGTCAGCACCCGCTTGAGCATCAGCAGCGTGTCCGAGGCCCGCTGCCCGCCGAATCACGGGCTCGAACCACCGCCAGCCCGGCCACATGAAGGTCTTGTAGTAGAAGCCCGCAGGCAGCAGCGAAGCGAACCGAGAGCCCAGCGCACCAATGTCGAAATCGAGGCTCGGCCATGCATTTCCAGGACGGGCGATCAGTCCGTTGGTCAAGGCAATTTCCGTGGCCTTGGTGTTGGGCGTGCGCCGCGCGCCATCCCCTACGTCCAACAGACCCGTCGATTCCTCTACACCGCAAGAGAAGATCCCACGCGAGCGATGCAATTTGAAGCTGCGCCCCACGCGCACAACACCGCTAGCCAGCAGCGCTGAAGCCAGCGTGTCGCCAGGGTGACCCGAAAACGCTCTGTCGTTGAAACAGAAGCCCCAGGCTCGCGATCGATCAATCCAGGCGCCAGCGGGCGCAGGCAGCCGATAGCCGCTCATCGCCCAGCTCCAGGTTCCGGATCGGTAATGCCGTAAACCACATCAATCTCATGGGTGAGAGTGTTGCGTCTGACGTTGAACCACATGCCACAGCCAAAGGTGTGGCGCCAACGCTCGGCATGGGCTCCCTTTGGGTTTTCGCGGAAGAAAAGATACCTGCTCCAGGTCTCGTCGTCGCAGCTCAGCGGCGGGCGAGCAATACCCGTAGTTCCCCCGCAGTCGAACTCATGCAACGTTCTTGGACCACACCAGGGGCATGTCAGTTGCATCAGGTTGGGTCCGTCAATGCGCGATACCGGCCGCCGCGGCCTCATCGACCAAACGACCGCTGCGGAATCGCTCCAGTTGGAAGGGCTCAGCCAACTCGTGGCTGCGGCCGGTAGCCAGCCAATGTGCCAAGGTCCATCCGCCAACGGGAATCGCTTTGAACCCGCCCGTACCCCAGCCGCAATTGATGGCAAGCCCAGGCACGGGTGTGGGGCCGATGATCGGGCTGGAATCCGGCACTACATCCACGATACCAGCCCACTGCCTCAGCAAGCGCAGGCGTCCAAGTGATGGAAACATTTCGGCGGTCGCTGCCAACACCTGCTGCATCACGTCGAAACTGCCGCGTTGAGCATAGGACGGAAAGTGATCCAGCGCGCCGCCAATCACGACTTCTCCCTTGTCGCTCTGGCTCCAATAGGTTCCCAAAGCAGGCGACAGTGTCACCGTGTTTAGTACGGGCTTAACCGGCTCAGTCACCATCGCTTGCAGCGCATAGCTGGTGATCGGCAGATCAAATCCCGCCATGCGTGCCATGACCGAAGAGTGGCCTGCCACGGCCAATGCCACTTGGCCGGCGCGGATCGGCCCATGCTGAGTGTGTACGCCGGCCACAGACGCCCCATGCTTCAGGAACCCCGTAACGGGACAGTTCTGGATGATGTCCACACCCAGGGCCGAGGCGGCGCGGGCATAGCCCCAAGCCACTGCATCGTGCCGTGCAGGACCGGCGCGACGCTGTATCAGGCCTCCGACGATGGGATACCGCGCGTCGCTGCCGAAGTTCAGTCGCGGCTCCAGCATCTTCAGCTCGTGCACACTAAGAAGGTCGGCATCGATGCCGTTGCAGCGCATGGCATTGGCCCAACGACTTTGGGCATCCAGATCATGCCGGGAGTGGGCAAGCGTCACCACTCCGCGCGGACTGTGCATGATGTTGTAGTTGAGCTCCCGAGACAAATCTTCGTACAGACGCAAGGAGAAGTCGTACAGGCGCGCACTCTCGCGGTAGAGATAATTCGAGCGGACGATCGTGGTGTTACGGCCTGTGTTGCCACCGCCGATCCAGCCTGCCTCGACGACAGCAACGTTCGAGATGCCATGGTTCTTAGCCAGGTAATACGCAGTGGCCAAGCCGTGCCCACCACCGCCCACAACCACGACATCATAGAAAGCCTTCGGCACCGCATCGCGCCATGCCGGCGCCCAATCACGGTGCCCAAGACGGGCAGCGGCCAGCAGATTCCAAAGCGAGTACCTGTGACGCACGGCCATTCACGCCAGTGCGAAACGCCGCAGAAGCGCGACGGGGTCTGGGTCTCGCGACATCAGTTTCCGAAACGCCTCCCCAGCTGGGCGCAGGTGCCCGGCGGTGAGGATAGCCTCGCGCCAGCGTTGCGCGAAAGTCGAATCCGCCAGGCCCAGGGGCGCGGCCGCAAGAGACTCCACTACATCAGCCGCCATCATGTCCGACCACAAATAGGAATACAGCCCTGCGTCATACTTACCGCCAAAGCTGTGGACACTGTTGGCCACGCAAAGAATCAGATCCCAGCATGTCGGCATCCCGAGCTCGTCAAGGGTCTCGCGCTCTACCGCTTCAGCATTGATGTCGACAGTCTCGTCCGTGGCCATCAAGTGGAGCTTGAGATCCACGACAGCTGATCCTAAGTAGTCTAGGTTCACGCTGAAAATCCGGTCGGCCTTCAGGCTGGCCTCAAGCTTGTCCAGCAAGTCCTCTGGGATGGGCTCATTCGATTCGTGATGACGCGCAAAGCGACGAAGGAGCTCGCGATCACGCAGCCAGTATTCATGTAGAAGCGACGGGAGTTCCACCATATCCCAGGCCACGGCCAAGCTGCCCAGGGAGGGATAGCGCGCCCCGTCCATCAGCATGTGCAGGGCATGACCAAATTCGTGAAAAAGGACGTTGGCGTATTCCCAAGCCAATAGTGCAGGCTTCCCCGGCTCGGGCACAGGCAGACCTGAAACCACATTGGAGATGGGCAGGACGCGCCCGTCGAAGGTTTCTGCGGCGCGTATCCGATGCTGGTGCGAACCGTGCATCTTGCCCGGTCGTTGGAAGAGATCAAGGTACAGGACGCCCACCACATCATCAGAGCGCGACACCTCGAAGACGCGGATGCTCGGGTGCAAGACCTCAACGCCGTGCAACTCTCGAAACGAAAGGCCATGCATGCACTGAGCCGACCAGAACAGGGCTTGACTGATTCGCTCCAGCGACAAGTAAGGCGCTATGGTCTCTAGGTCGAAGTTGAAGCGTCGCCGCCGCAGCTTCTCGCTGTAATGAAGACGGTCCCATGGGGCGAGCTCGGTGTCCGCACCTTCCTCATTCGCCAGAGCTTGTAGGTCTGCAACGTGCTGAGTCGTGGCCCGCCGGACCACCTTCCAGGTCTTCAGCATCGCGGCCATCGCGGTCTCCGGTGAACCAGCCATCCGGTCGGCCAACATGGCATGTGCGTGGCTGGGGTAGCCCATCAGACGAGCCCGCTCCCCTCTTAGGCGAAGCATTTCACGGATCAAGGGACGGTTGTCGTTAGGGCCCTCATTCGCGCCGCGGCGGTCCCACAGTCGCCAAACCCTCTCGCGCCATTCGCGACGAGTCGAATGGGTAAGAAAGGGCCAAACGGCCGGCCGCTGGTTTGGAATCGCCCATACCCCGGGGCGACCGCGCTCGGCTGCTGCCCGCGCTGCGGCCTCGCGCTGCACCTCGGGCAGGCCAGCGAGATCTGACTCCTCCTCTAGCCAGGTGATCTGCTCGTTCTGCTCCTGCAGCAGGTTACGGCTGAACTGGGATGACAGGGCGGCCAGGCGAACACCGATCTCGCGCAAGCGCGTTCTGCCCTGATCGCTCAAACAGACGCCGGCACGCTGAAGACGAATGTGCAGAACCTCGAGCAGACGGATCTGCTGCTGATCCAATCCGCTGGATTTTCGGGACTCCCAGACACACTCGACACGCTGAAAGAAGTGACGGTCCTGCGCAATCTCGAGCTCGAGATCGGAGACCATCGGGGTCATCCGCTGCATGAGGGAGCCGATCTCGGAGTTACTTGCGGTTTGCGCCACGGCAGAAGCCAGTGAGTAGATATCGCGCAGCTCGCGGCTGCAGCGCTCCAGTGCAGCCACGGTGTTGTCAAAGCTTGGGTCTGCGGTGTTTTCAACGATGGCGCGAAACGCTGCACGCTTGCACTCGATGGCGGCCAATAGGGCCTGCTCGATCGCAGCTGGCGTCGCGTTCTCATACGGAGGTAACCCCCCGTAGGGTCCCGCCCAGGGTAGACGTAGTGCAGCAACCGCGGTCGCGGCCGCTGTTGAGGCGTTCGCTTCGTCAACTTGATTCAACCGAGCACCTGATCGAGAAATCTGCGTACGGGCGGTACGGCCACATTCGGCAGCATGCAGAGCGCATGTCCCTGGCCCATCACCTCATGCACGTGCCAACCCAGAGCCTCAAGAGTGCGGCGATGCCGGCGGATGGAAGTGGCGATGGGCACCGGAATGCCGGCTTCCTCCAGATCACCCTCGCTCCCGAACACATTCATGCGAGGGCAGTTGATCCGCGCCACCGCATCACGCTCGGGCCAGGCCGAAATACTGAGGCCGTAATGGATCCATTGCGCGTACTGACCTGGTTGCCGCAGGACCACACGGGATGAAGGCTCTGGATTAGGCAGCTTGAGTTGAGCAGCGGCCAAGAGGGCCGAATAGGGCGCCCCTAAAGCGGGCCAACCTCCCACCACCAATGCGCTGAGCCTATCGGTTCGGCAAGCCAATTGCAGACCAACATTGCCTCCCCACGAATAGCCCCAATAGGCAAATTGATCGAACCCAGCGGCCGTGGCTACACCCAGCAGATCGGCGCACACCCGTGAAGCCGTCAAGGCCTCCGGTTCGATGTCGCGGCTTCCGCCGATGCTGGGATAGTCCACCAACAGCACGCGGTAACGATCGGTCAGCTGATCCAGATAGCCCTGCAGCACCGGTGCCATCTCGGAACCAAAGATCTCTTCGAACGAAGCCATCATAGGCAAGGTGATCAGCAGTGGTTGACCACCCTCGGGCCCATGCAGGGCATAGAACACGCCAGTGGCAGAGTCAAGCGGCACGTTGATCCAACCAATCGTGCACGACCTGTTCCAAGACCGGAAGCGTCACCGCACCGGCAGCCATCAGCTGATCGTGATAGTCGCGAAGTTTGAACTTGGGGCCCAGGCGCTCCTGCGCGCGCTGCCGCAGCTCACGAAACTTCAACCCGCCCAACATGTAACCCAAAGCCTGGGCTGGCATCGCGATGTAGCGGTCAACTTCAGCCTCAATGGCCTGCTTTGTCAGCGTCAAACGCTCGACCATGTACTGGATAGCCTGGTCTCGGCTCCAGCCCTTGAGGTGCAGCCCCGTGTCCACGACGAGCCGGCAGGCCCGCCACATCTCCATGTCCAACCGGCCAAAGCGATCGTGAGGGGTGACGTAGAGTTTCAGTTCTTCGCCCAAGCCCTCACAGTACATCGCCCAACCCTCCAGGCACGCGCTGTACTTCGTGAAGTTCGCTCGCCGGAACATCGGCAGGGTCGACATCTCCTGCATCAAGGCGATATGCATCAGGTGGCCCGGCCAAGCCTCGTGAAGAACAAGAGACACATGCAGATAGCCTGGCACCCGATCGGGCAGGCCGCTGACCCAAAACACACCGGGACCAGAGGCATCGGCGGGGCTGGGCTGCGCGTAGGCCAGAGGAAGTTTCTCAGCCAGAGAGGCCGGAATCGACTCCACGCCGTATGTCGCGCGAGGCACGCGCCCGATGATTGCAGGTATCTTGCCGTCAATGCGCTTGGCCAGTGCCTGTACTCGCTCCAGTAGCGCATCGGCAGTCGGAGATACGAACGCTGGCTCCTCGCGCAGATAGCGCCGGTACCCCGCAACATCACCCTTGAACCCAGCCTCCTCGGCGACTTCGGCAATCTCGTGCTCTAGCCGCGCCACCTCGGCCAGCCCCAGGTCATGAATCGCCTCGGGTGACCATTCTTCGCTGGTGGTGAAGTGACGAACCCAATGGCTATAGAACGCGGCGCCTAAAGGCGTATCGGTGCAAGCCACAGTATCCCGGGCCTTGGGCATCAAAACCTGTTCCATGAAATCCGCCAGGCGAGAAAGGGTCGGCAAGATTTCTCGGCCAATGATCTCGCTGGCACGCTCTTGCTGCTCTATGAAGTGAGCGTCTTTGGTCACAATCGCCCGCTTGAAGGGACCAAACCAGGCTGTCTGTTCAACGGGACCTGATGCTGCCGAGCGCAAATTGACCAGGGCGGCGCTCAGCACGGTTCGAGGGTGCCGGATTCCCCGCTCATCGCCTAAGGCAAGACACGCTCGAATGTCCGTGAAATATCTGGGAAGGGTCTGCAGGCGATCAACGTACAACTTCGCCTCCTCAGCGCGCTGGATCTGCGTCGTATTGGCGAAGTAAATGGTGTTGAACTCAGGTCCCGCGGGTAGCAGCCAGGGACGCAGATGCGAATCAGTGGCGTAGGTTTTGCAGAGATCGCGCAACTCCCGCTTCAACAATCGGTGGGTGATACGGTCCTGACCCAACAGATTCTCAAGGGGAATCAGGCGCAGTTCAGCGAGCATGGCGTCGGCTTGGGTCGCCCGACGCTGATGATCTTCGGGGGACTCCCGAAACATGATGGGGTCGTCGTTGGCTTGCCCAGCCAGATATGCCGAAAGCGGGAATTCGAATCTCAGGAACTGCCAGTAGCGCTCTGCCAGTTCGCTCAAGTCAACGGCGGTCCTTTCAGCCATGACCGGGCTCCTTCCAAACCTCACGTGCCAGTCGAATCAAATTCCCGCCAAGCACAGCCCTCAAGTCCTCGTCCCGATAGCCCCAACCCTGAAGCACAGAAACGATCTCCTCCAGTTGCTCCGGCTGCACAAATTGCGCGTCCAATTCGTAACCCATTCCAGAGGGAAAGGTCGACTTCATCGCTTCCACATAGGCGGTCAGTTCCGCCGTGTCGAACACGTAATCAAGGGCTATCGACACATGTTGAGGACCCACCAGCTGCACGACATGATCCACATGACGCGCATAGGCCTCACTGGACACGTCGTTCTTCCCCAGGAAGATACCCACACCGTTGATACCCACCAATCCCCCACTGGCCGCGCAAGCTTGGATCAGATCGTCAGGAATGTTTCGCGGATGAGGGTGCAGCGCCGCGCAGTTGCTGTGCGAAAAGATGACCGGCCGGGTCGCTGCGTCAAAGACATCCCGCACCGTTCTGTGTCCCGTGTGGCTCACGCAGACCTGCATACCCACGCGCTCCATCTCCGCAAGCACACGATGCCCAAAGGGAGTCAGCCCCTCATCGGTGGCCTGACAGCCGCCACCGACTCGGTTGGGTAGGTTGTACGCCATCAGCATCCAGCGCACGCCCAGATCGTAATAAAGCTGGATGAGACTAATTTGGTCGCCGATGGCATTGGTGCCCTCAATGTCAAACCCGACAGCGAGCCGGTTTGTTGATCGCGCCGCGGCCACGTCTTCCGGTCGGGTCAACAGCAGATACCCATCAGGGCGTGCAGCCAGCCAATGACGAAGCGCCGCCAACATGCGCAAATGCTCTTCGGGGCCCTGCTCTCCAAATCCGACGTTCACGGTCACCGCATCGAAACCGGCGGCCTTGTGGCGTTGGAGTTGAGGCAAGAAGGATGAATCCCAAGGCCGCAGCGGCATGCAGGCGTGGTGGTCCCAAACGAGCGTGTCTTCGATCAGGCGGCGGGCAGCGCTGACGGTCATGAAGGGTGTAACCGAACGGAGTTGAACAGGAAACACCTTATGCCGAGAACGCCGGGCCTGGGTTAGGCTGTGCAGAGCAATATTTAGGGGATTGCACTCGATGCATCAACAGGCTCAGGCCACGAAAGATCTCCCCTCGGCCCTCGATTTTGATCGCGAATGGGCTCGCGCAGCTTCGGAGGACGGTCGCTCACAGCGAATTTCGCGCAACGTCATGCGCACCATCTACGCGCCCCCCTATGGAAGTGGCACCACTGACACCGTCCGTCTTGCCGATGGTTCGCTGGTCAACGTCATCAACTGCGTCGTGCCGAGAACTGAGCACTGGACCTACTCCGACCGCGAAGCGATGATCACGCTGCGTGCGTCCTTGGCCTGTGACGTCGAGTTTCGCTACGGCGCTTCACCACCGCTGGTATTCAACCGGCCCGAGTTGACCCTGACCAGCATCCCGGCCGGGCTGCCCATGAGCGCAACCATCGCCGCCGGCGCCCGGCAACAGGGCATCGTGGCGGTATTTCGGGCGCGCACGTTTGCATCACGCTTTGGTCTGCTGACCGATGAGCTACCTGGCGAACTGGCGACTGCGATCCATGGAAAGGCCCAAATGGGACGCCTGGCTTCGTTCCCGATCGACCAGCGGATTGCCACCCTAATTGGTGACACGCTTGACAGTCGTCTGCATGGGGAGCTGAGAACGCTGCAGCTGGCTGGCCGAATTGCCGAGTTGGTGGCCTATGCACTGGAGGCAATGTTGCACCAAAGCGAGTCGCGAACCGCTGCATTCTCGAGAAGGCGAGACCTGGATCTGGCCCAAATCGCCAGGATGCGGCTGGACCGCGACTATCGCCATCCGCCAAAGTTCGCGGATCTTGCGCGGGAGATCGGCACCAGCCAGAACAAGCTCAAGTCGGTCTTCAAAGAGGCCTTCGGCATCACCATGGCCGACTACTGCCTCGAGCGACGGATTCGGGAGGCACAACTGCTGTTGATGGAGGCCACACTGACCATCGCACAGGTGGCAGAACGAGTGGGGTACGAACACCAGAGCAGCTTTGCCTCCGCATTCAGCGGCCAGGTGGGCATGTCTCCTCGAGAGTATCGAAAGCACCGAGCCCCCTTCAGCCTCGATCTTCCAGCCGCCGGATCGTGATGGGGAGTTCCCCGAGAGTTGGTCGATTCTCCTAAATTTTCGGTGCAAAGCCGCACACTTGGAACGGCTATCGCTCCTATGGTTCCGCAACTGAACCCGAGGAGCGACCATGAAAAGCCCATTTCGCCTGAGTCTTCTGGCCACCGCTATCGCCACCGCGCTGCCTGTTGGGGCACAACAGGTGGCGGCCAGCGCTCCCCCCAAGGAAAGTGATGACCAAAAGGTCGTGGTCACCTCCAGCAAGCGCCTGGAGCGTCAGCGTGATGTGGCGGGCACCGTGTCGGTACTCGATGGGGCCGACCTTGAACGTCGGGGCTCCCGCGATCAGGAAGATAGCCTGAAGCTCGCGCCCGGTGTCCAGTTCAATAAGGGCGACATTGCCAGCAACACCATCACCATCCGTGGCATCGGTACGCAAACGGCCAACGAAGGAGGCGGCGCTCAGCAGGCTCCGACAGGCTCGTACCTCGAAGATGTTCCGATGGGTTCGCCTTTGGGCAAGGGTACGGTACTGGATCCCCTTTTGTGGGACATGGACAGGGTGGAAGTTCTTCGCGGTCCCCAGGGTGTGCTTTTCGGATCAGGCTCCTTGGGAGGTGCCGTTCGCTACCTCTTCAACAAGCCGCGTTTCGGTCAGTTCGAAGCCAGCCTCAAGGGGGAGTACGCGTCGGTATCAGAGGGCAGCAGCGCCCTTTCAACCTACGGCATGCTGAACACACCCTTATCAGAAACCGTGGCCCTACGCGTCGTCGCCTTCGACCGCCGCGACCCGGGTTACATCGACAACCTCGGCACCAAGAAAAAAGATGCCAATGATGTGCAACAGCGAGGCGGGCGAGCACTGCTGTCCATCAGGCCTAACAAGGATTTGACGGCCACCCTGATCTTGAGTTCGCAGAAGACCGATCAGGGCGATACGTTCAGCGTGTCGCCTGACCCCAAGAAGGTGCAACACAACTCTCCCAACAACTCAAGTCGCAGCAGCACGACCGATTTCAACAGCCTGACCATCGATTGGAATCTTGGATCCCACACCCTGACGTCCATCACAGGAAATTGGCGCAACAAAGGATCCGCCCTGATCGACGACACCGAACTGTTCGCGAGCCAGGGCATCGTTGTTCCCCAGGTGTATCGCCCCACCACCAGTTCCATGAAGGCCACTTCACAGGAACTACGGATTGCAAGCAACCCCGGTGGCGCGTTGAGCTATGTCGCAGGTGTATTTGTCCAGAATGTCTCTGCCTCCGGCACCGGCCAGCAGATTGATCCGTCGGCGGCATTCGGGATTGCTACCCTCGTCGACTTGAAGAGTCAAGGGAGCGGCAGTGAGCGTGCCGTATTCGTGGATACAGAGTACAACTTTGGAAATGGATGGACTGCAGGAGCCGGTTTGCGGCATTACCGCACTGAGGTCGACAGCAGTTCCACGGGGACGCAGTTTGGAGCACCCTCGAATGTGGGGCCGATTGCGACGAATGACAGTGGCGTCACTCCCAAGTTCACGACCAAATACAAGATCAGTGATAACGCCCAATGGTATGCAGTGGCCTCCAAGGGCTATCGGTATGGCGGCGTGAATGGATCTGCCCCCTTCAAGGCCTATAAGTCGGATTCGCTGTGGAGCTACGAAACAGGCGTGAGACTCTCACCGAGTCAAGATCTACAGGTCAACCTGACAGCCTTCCTGCTCGACTGGAAGGACGCTCAGTTCACCTACTTCATTCCCCCTACCCCCACCAGTCGCCTGCCTCAGTCGGGGATCGACAACGTGGGTAAAGCGCGCAGCACGGGTCTGGAAGCCCAACTGCGCTATCGCCTCACGGCTTCATTGGACGTGGCGGCCTCTGCCGCCTTCATCAACGCAGAAACCCAGGTTCCGGTGGCCATCCCGGCTGGTCGAAGCGCCGTCACGGCGCCCGCAGGCTCTCGTCTACCGGGCACACCAGATCTGCAAACTGCCCTTCAGACCAACTATCGGTTCGCCGGCCCCTTCGATTCGCAAGGCAGGGTCAACGCCACCTACACGCATGTGGGGGATCGCGTGATGTTCCTGGGTGGCAACAAGCCCGCAGACGCCTATGACACGATTGATCTCGGCATCAACTTCGCCAAGGGGAACTGGACAGTCGCCTCAGGGCTTATGAATGCGGGAAACTCCAAGGGAGTGATGAGCATCACCGGCGCACCTGCGGGCGTCGGCACATTTGCTCAGTACTTCCTGCAACGCCCAAGAACCTTAACCGTTTCGGTCAGGTACGACTATTGAATCTGGTGTGAGCGAACCCACGGCCTTGATGCCCAACAAGGACTCACGCGCCAGTTGGCGCGTGTTGGCGGGCTGTTGCATCGTTGGCATCTTCGGCGTCACGGCCCTTTACGGCACGACGTTTGGCCTGATGATGCTGCCGATGCAAAGGGAGCTGGGCTGGTCGCGGGGCGACATCAGTTTTGCGCTGACGCTCATGTCTTTGATCGGCCCGGCCATCCTGCCACTGGTGGGTTGGGTGATCGACAAGGTACCTTTGCGGCCCCTGATCCTTTGGGGCGTCGGTCTTCAATCGCTGAGCTTGGCTGCCTTCGGTTTCATGGAAGGTAGTGTCTGGGTCTACTATGGCCTAAACCTGGTGATGATCTTCACGGCCTCTGGCGCTTCGGTACTCACCCTCAGCAAGCTGCTTCAAACTTGGTTTGACAAGGCTCTTGGTCGCGCGCTGGGCATCCTGTTTGCGATCGGCGCTGTGGGTGCAGTCATTCATCCGCAGGTCGTAGGCTGGGTCATCAGGCAAGCAAGTTGGCGTGAGGCGTTTTGGGTCATGGGCATGATGAGCCTGATCTTTGGTGGGGTCGCGGCCTGGTGGCTGATCCATGAGCCTCCAAAGTCAGGGGCACCGGAAGCCGCCCCGCCTTCCAAAATTGAGGTGCCTCCCACAAGCCGTGTTTCGCCAGTTTCCATGGCATCCTTTCTGAAGGATCGCCTATGGTGGAACCTGGCTATTTGGAACATGCTCTTCGGTTTGGCCGCAGGCGGCACACTCGTGCACTTCGCAGCACTCATGCAGGATCGCGGTCTCACACTCACACAGGCCGCTTCGGCCATCAGTTTGGTCGGCCTTGGTGGATTCATCGGCAACCTGGCAGCGGGCTGGCTGATCGATCACACATCGGCCAAGAAACTAGCCCGTTTCTTCGTCCTTGCACCGCTGGGTGCTACCGCGCTGTTGTTCTTTGGCTCCGGTCTCGCGGTGGCCATCACGGCTGCAGTCTTGCTGGGTATGTTCAATTCAGGCGACCACAGCCTGTCAATGTTTCTGGCACGGCGTTATTTCAGCGCAGAAACTTTCGGCCGCGCCTCGGCGACGCAGCAGATGGCCACGGTCCTCGGGAGCGGAACTGCCCCATGGCTGATGGGGATGGTGCATGATCGAACCGGCAGCTATGACATCGCCATGATCGTTGCCATGAGTGCCTTTGTGTTGGCGGCAGTAGCCGCGTGGATGCTGCCTGAGTTCCGGACATCGACAGTCTCATCTCGGCCCGGGCCGCCCGCGGCCACACAAGCGTCTTGAGATGATGCGCGCCATGCGCAATTTGCTACTTTCGCTTTTGAGCCGGGAATGGGCGGGGCTTCCACTGGCCCTGATTGTTGGTCTTCTTTTTGCGATAGCCGCGCTGGCTACCGAGGGCCTATTCCGCTCTGCACTCTTCCTTTTGGGCGCCTTTGCGCTGATCTTACTGACCGTGGCCTCGGTGCGCCACCTTCTCGTCTTGTCCGCCACTCGACGCGCCTATCCACCGCCGGGTCGCATGGTAAACCTGGGTGGCTATAGGGTTCATGTGTTGGCCGAAGGCCAAGCACGCGAGGGGCGGCCTGCAATCGTGTGGTTTGCCGGCGGGCACACAGGAGGGCTGGCCATGCATCATCTTCACCGCGCCACGAAGACCGAGACGCGCTCGATTCTGATCGACCGCCCCGGGACTGGCTGGAGCGACGTAGGGCCATTTCCACGAAGTACCGCGAAGGAGGCCCAAGAGGTAATCCTTGCGCTGGAACACGCGGGGGAACCAGGGCCTTTCATTTGGGTGGGACATTCCTTCGGTGGGCTGCTTGCGGCGAATGTGGCCAGACGACGGCCCGATCTCGTGCATACCCTCGTATTGTTGGATCCGACCCCTCTGGAGACGATCGTATTCGGCCCTCGGCTAAGCGCGATCAAGGACATGCGTCGGACGGCATGGATGTCAGGGCTGGCACATCTATTCGGCGTCAACCTGCAGCGAAGAGCTGAGCAGCAGTTGAACAAATCTCCCGCACACCAGCGCGTGACGCGGTCGATTGAACAGGTTCTGGGGCCAGAGGTGATCGCGGCGCGATGCCTCGAGGCGCGAGCGGGTACCTGCTTCTCAAATGCGTCCATCTTCGATGAACTGACACCGGAAGGGGTCGCCGCGTGCGCGTGGGACACCGTGGTGTATGACGGTGACCTTGGTGACTTGCCAGTCTGGTTGGTGGCTCCGAAGGAATCGCTCGACGCCGACATTGCTGCCCTTCCCGAGGCTCAATCCGCCCAGGCCTCTAGCGCTCATCGCATGATGCGCTTCTTCGCCGCAACGCGCGAGCGCTATCTAGCCACATCCACCAAGGCTTGCCGCATCGTGGCGCCGAGCGGATCAGGGCACAACTTTATTTATGAAGAGCCCGAGTTCACGGTTGCCGTGATTAGAGAGTTGCTTGAGAAAACCGGGCAGGTTAGATAGACCCACTCAAGGATCGCGCGGGGCGGGCTCGAATCCTCGTACGGGTCGAGCGCCTGATCGGTGGTATTCCTGGGCAGCATCGCAACCTTGCCGGTGGCATCAGCGAACTCAAGATCGATGTAGGCCCGGGTTATGGGGTCCAACTAAACGCAGCGCGGAAATCGACTGTTGCTGCTTCTGGCCGGAGGCGACAAGTCGAGTCAAGCAGACGATATCGAACTGGACCGAAACTTCCAGGAGTAGCGCAGCATGGCCCGGGTGTCCAAAGCGTCCTCCAAGACGCAAACCACTCCCTACGATGTTGCGGAGCACCTGCGTACGCCGGAAGAGATGGCAGCGTACCTCGACGCCTGGCTCGAGGAAGCGCCCGATGATGTGTCCGGTATCGCCAAGGCGCTGGGTGACATCGCACAAGCCAAGGGAATGACCCAAGTCGCCCTAGACGCCGGCCTGAGCCGCGAGAGCTTGTACCGGGCCCTCAGCGCAGACGGGAATCCGAGCTTCGCGACTGTGCTCAAAGTTGCGCGCGCATTAGGCGTCAAGTTCCATGCCGAGCCGGCTTGATCGTGGAGCAACACCAGTCAACCCGCGGCCACCGCCTCCGAGTCGGCACATGGAGGGCCTTGACTGCCCTCACCGCCACGGCCGCGATCACGTTGTCTAGCGGCTGCTCGCGGTCCACGTTCATACAAAACCCTTACCAGGCGATCCAGAGATCAACCCCGGAGCAGATCGCGCAGGCTCACCCGCCCGAGGCACTGCAAGCCGACCTGGAAGCAATCGTCGCACTGCACGAACGGACCAACCCGAATCCCTACCTTCGCGTCTCTAAGGAGTCGATTCGCGCGCTCGCCGACAAGCTCAAGGCGTCGATCGACCGGCCGATGACGCGGCGAGAGTTTCTTCCCGTGGTGATGGAACTGCAAGCCGGATACCGCTCCGACCACTACGGCCAGGGAGTTCCCCAGGAGGATCTCGAAGCCGCCCTTGCGCGCGGCGAGCGGCTGCTCCCGTTTCGGGCGGAGCCCAGAAACGACCAACTGATCGTCGTCGCCGTTGCAGAGGGCGAGCGGGAGATCGAGCCCGGCGACACCATCGCGCGAATCGGGGGGGTCTCTGCGGCCGATCATCTCGCTCGGCTGCGTGCGCTTGTGCCCGATGAAACCGCCCGTTACCGGGACACGCAGGTTCGCGAGCGGTACCGCACGCTCGCCTGGGCCGCGGGAGTCACCCTGCCGACGCAAGTCGAGGTCATCCGCCCCGACGGATCGCGGCGCACGGCGACGGTCGAGGGCGTGGGCGATGGCGCGCGCAAGACTGAGCGGACCGCTGCAACCCGCGTCTCCTCGAACACGCACGTTGAGCCACCGCGCGAAGTGCTCGTCAACAGCCCGCCGTTCCGGGCTCTGCTGCTCCCCGGCGAGCCGCCTGCGGCAGCGCCCGTCGCACTGATCGAGTTTCCGACCATGAGCGGCCCGCTCGGCAGCCAGTGGGACAAGTTCCTTGACCAGGCGATCGCCGCCATCAACGAGCGCGGCGCCGCAGGACTGATCGTCGATATCCGCGAAAACGGCGGCGGCAACAGCGCGCTGGGCGATGCGCTTCTCGCGCGAATCAACGACCGGCCCTACCGCATGGCGTCGCGCATCGTCTGGCGCAAGAGTGCCGATTCTGACGAGCTGTTTCGCCTGAGTACAAAGCCGACGTGGCGATGGCTGATGTTTGCGCTGCCGCTGTTCGTACCCGATTACTCCGCGCTCAAGCATGGCGAGGACTTGACCCTCCAGACCCGCGTCGCGAGCCGACCTCGAGTCGAACCGCGCTTCGACGGGCCGACCTCTCTGCTGATCGGAGAGCGCACCTTCTCGAGCGCCATGTTGTTGGCAGACGCCGCGCGTACGTACGACCTCATGCTCACAGTCGGGCAGCCGACCGGAGGGGTTCCGAACGCGCTGGGCGACATCGGCCCGTTCACGCTGCCGAATTCCCGCATCGTCGTCGCGTTCAGCCAGAAGCTCTTCATACGCGCGAGCGGCGACGAGTCCGACCTCGGTCCTGTGCGGCCCCACATCGAGGTTGCGCCGCTTGCGGGCAACGACGCCACGCTCGAGCGCGCGGTCATCGAGATCCGGCGAATGGCGGCGGAGCGAAAAGCCCCGCCTAATGCGGAGCTCTGAGCGCCTTCCTAGCCCGCTGCGCTGAGCAGGCTCGAAGGTTTTTTATTGGCGGGGCAGGAATGATGGGGTTGCAAACAGCCTCCGGTCAGGAGGATTTCCGTCTCGGGTCAGAGTCCGGTTTCGAACTCCCGCCCCGGGGTCTACCCACTTCCAGGGCTGGTTTCCCTCGTGCCGAGGCCCTCTGCCGCACGAATGAAGCCCTTCGGCTTGGTACGGCTTGAGATGCGAAGGGGGTGACCGATTCGCGCGAGCGACGTGACCATGGGCTCCCCAGGAGACACGCGCTCGAGCGTGGCATACCGCTCTGCGATCGACGCGACCTTGATGTGACCGCATGTGCGATTACGTGAACATTCGATTACACTCAACGGGTGTACAAAGTCGTCCTCACAGAGTCGTTCGATCGATGGCTGGAAGGGCTGCGTGATGCGCAGACCCGACGCCGTCTGGTTCTGCGACTTCGCAAGGCGAGCCTCGGGCAGCTTGGCGATGTCAAGCCGGTCGCCCAGGGGGTCTACGAGATGCGCGAGTTCTTCGGTCCCGGATGGCGGATGTACTACGCGCGTCGCGGCGACGTCCTAATCGTGATGCTCGGGGGCGGAACAAAGGGAACGCAGGCACGGGATATCGAGAAGGCCATTGCTCTGGCCGAGACCATCGAGGACTAGTCAAATGACCAAGAAGATCAAATTGTCCGAGTTGGCCGAGTTCGATCCGTCCAAGTACCTGGACGACGACGAGGCCATCGCCGACTACATCCGCCTGGCTATCGAAGATGGGGACCCAGGGCTGCTTGCTGCAGCCCTCGGAGATGTCGCTCGTGCGCGGGGGATGACACAAGTGGCGCAGTCGGCTGGTCTGACCCGGGAAGCGCTGTACAAAGCTCTCCGACCCGAGGCCCACCCTCGCTTCGACACGATCCAGAAAGTCTGCAAGGCTCTTGGCGTCAAGCTGACTGCGACCACCGTTTGACGGAGTAAATTCCCATGACAGCAGCCTGTGCCTGCGGCAGCTCATCGATCACTGTAAACACGGGCCCCCTCATGCTCGGTGTCTGCCACTGCACCAACTGCAAGCGCCGTACAGGAAGTGCCTTCGGAATCTCGGCCTACTTCGCCAAGGACGCCGTCGTTCGGCAAGAAGGCGACACGAAGGTCTATGCCTTCCACCACGCCGCGCAAAATCACGATCAGGAGCGTCATTTCTGCCCACACTGCGGCACGACGCTGTTCTGGTTCGTGTCCTCGCTGCCAGACAAGATTGGGATTGCGGGCGGATGTTTCGATGGCGAGGGCCTACCGGAGCCGACATACGCCGTCTCCGATGCCAAACGAGAACCGTGGGTATCGTTGCCATCCAGATGGCAGGTGTGGGCCGAATGAGGCTGATGAGGCCACACGTGAAGTTCGATCAGACCCAGAGCTCCTGACTTTTCAGACCTCGGTACGGATCATCAGCACATCGCGGCGATCGCCAAGTGCTTGTTCTGTCTCACCTTTTTCAAACTTGCTCAGTCAGGAGGTCCAGAGAAAGTTGCAGTCTCTGCGAGGTCGGTGACCCGATGAGTAGAGGCTTCCCTGATCGGCTTGGTACGCCGCGGATCTGAAAATCTCAATCAGATCAACGCCTTGCGCGTGCCGGTGTGAAGCTAGGGAAAGTTGCAGAAAGCAACATGGCGGCCCAGCAGCCATCACAGCACTAACTTGCTCAGTTTTCAGTCCCCTACATCTTGGTGGCGTCGGGGATTCGAACTGAACATGAAGAAGCACGATCCTTGCTGCGCGTAGCGCCACACGCTACAATTGGCGCATGATCCGAAGCTTCAGGCACAAAGGCGTTGAGCGCTTCTTCAAATCCGGCTCACGCGCCGGGATTCAAGCGGCTCATGCCCCGCGCCTGGCTCGGCAACTGTCTGCGCTAGACGCCGCCACAAGGCCCGAAGACATGAACCGTCCTGGGTGGGACTGGCATCCCCTCAAAGGCGGCCTGTCCGGCCACTGGTCAGTCAGCATCAACGGTAACTGGCGTCTGACTTTTGCTTTTGAAAACGGCGATGCCATCCTGGTGGACTACCAGGATTACCACTGAGGACACCATGAGTTCGATGTTCAATCCCCCCCACCCTGGCCTCACGCTGAGGGACGACATCCTGCCTGCCCTGAATCTGCAGGTCGGCGAAGCGGCCGCCCACTTGGGCGTCGACCGCACCACCCTGTCCAAGGTGCTCAATGGGCGGGCGGCGATCAGTCCCGCCATGGCGCTACGCATTGAGCGTTGGTTGGGGCGCGACCACGGCGGGGCCGCAGAAGTGTGGTTGGCTCAGCAGTCGGCGTATGACCTGTGGCAGGCGCGGCAGGTCGTGAAGGCATCGAAGGCCCTCTCGGGCATCAAGACGCTGAAATTTCACGCAGCTTGAGTCGCCCATTGGGTTGATACGAAAACGAAAAAAGCACCCGAGGGTGCCTGCGCGCTGAAATTGAACCACCGAAGGTTTGGCGGGGCAGAACGTACCTCGTCACAAACCGCCTAAGTTTTTAATGGGAAAGCAAATCAAGCACTTGGGGGGCGGTTCATCTTTCTAAATGTTGATGCGGCTTCATGTGAACAGAGTCTTCAGCCCCCTTTTTTTGATGGGGTGGGGGCTTATAACCAGGCGAAGTAGCCTCGCTGATTGCTCGAAATCACAGCCTATGCTTCTGGCATCCTTGCGCGTCAAAATGAATACGCTGTAGGCTTCATGCAAAGACTCTACTGCCGGTTTGCAAGCCACTTCACAGCGACGTCGACCATGGGATGATGGCGTGCATTGTTCCAGGCCAAAGCTGCAGTTACGACCATAGCGCGCTCTTTCAAAGGCCTCACAACAACGTTTTCTGGTGCGAGCTTCTTCATTTGCGAGGGTACCAATGCCACGCCTTGGCCGCACCCCACATAAGCGATCTGTGAAGCGACTGACCTCACCTCGTGAAGCACACGCGGCGCGAATCCATGCGCCCGACAAACTGAAGTGAGCATGTCAAAGTAGACGGGGCTCACCTGCCGAGAAGACATTACAAGCGACTCGTTGACCAGCGCCTTCAAACTAACACGAGGCTTGCGGGCCAAAGCGTGATCAGCAGGTAAAGCTACGGCCAAGCGGTCCTCGGCGAGCGGCATGGTTGAGATGCCGTGACCGATATCACCATCGAGCCTGACGAATGCAAGATCAAGCTCACCAGCCTCCAATGCAGGGATAGCTTCAACACTGTCAATCTCGCGGATAAAGATGGTCAGCTGCGGATGAGACTTTTTTAAGGCCGCTAGCAATGGGGGTAAGGTTTGCAGCATCGCTGAAGTAATCGCGCCGATGTGCAACACCCCAGACTGACCTGCAGCGACCTCTCGGACAACTTGCTCCAACTTTTCCACTTGTGTGGCGAATTGCTTGACGGCAGGCAGTATCGCTGCGCCTGCTGGACTGAGCTGGGTGCCTTGGCGCGAACGATTGAAAAGCGTGACCTTAAGGGATTGCTCCAAAACCTTAATGGCTTCTGTGAGCGGTGGCTGCGACATGTTCAGCCGCTTAGCTGCGCGACCAAAGTGCTGCTCTTCGGCAACGGCCACAAACATCCAAAGCTGGCGGATGAGACGAAAGTCAATGTGATGATTCATGCGGCTCCTTGGCGCGGGCTGAGGTTTTGACTGTGTTTTGTGATACGAGATTTGTATCACAAAGATACTGAATCAGAAATTTACTTATGAATCCTTCATCTTGATGATGGGTGCGTAAATTAAAAACTTCTGACATGAACCAGCTCAACGCCCTCGAACGTTTATCTTTACTGGACACCAACACTGTCTCTGATGCACTAGATTTTCTGAAATTACCAGGCGCAACCTTTGGTCTAAGGCCACTTTGGGACTGCCCCAAAATCGTTGGGCGCGCTAGCACCATCCAGCTCGGCCCCAAAGGTGATACCAAGCCATCCATTCATTTGATATCGCCGGTCATTGAAGCGATCACCACCAACGATCGTGTGCTGGTTGTGGCCGGCGGTCTAGATGGGATTTCCTGCTGGGGCGACATTCTTGCCAATGCCTCTGTTGCCAAGCAAGTGCGAGGAACTGTCATTGATGGCCTGAGCCGCGACATCGATGGCAGTGCATCGGTCAACTACCCAGTGTATGGCCGCGGCGTGACCATGATCAGCGCGCGCAACAGGGTGATCCAAATCGATTCGGGCAAGCCTGTACAGATGGCGGGCGTCACCGTCAACCAGGACGACTATGTGATCGCTGACCGGTGCGGCACGGTCTTTGTACCAGCCGCGCGAATCGAAGAGGTGTTGGACTTGGGCGAGCGCATCACCAAGCGGCAGGACGCCATGGTGGCAGCTGTAAAAGCTGGACGATCGGTAGCCGAAGTCATGCATGACAAAGAGTTCGATGCAATTGCCGAAAAAAAATCCTCGCATTAAAAGTATGAGTACACAAAACATGAACGAAGAAGACAAAGAGCTGGTTGCTCTTTTCAAGGGACTGGACACACCTGGCGTATCCGACGCGCTGGACAAGCTGGGGTTACACGGACAGGCCATGAAAATCATGCCCTTGGCCGACTACCCGCAAGCCATCGTCGGGCCTGCCTTCACGGTGAAGTACGTGCCGGCAAGCCATCCGCCGGGCACAGTGGGCGATTTCATAGATGATGTGGCCCCCGGGGATATTGTTGTCATCGACAACGATGGCCGCACGGACTGCACCGTCTGGGGGGACATCATGACGCAGTACGCCGGCATTCGTGGCATTGCCGGAACGGTGATTGATGGTGTTTGCCGCGACGTCAGCAAGGCTTTAATTGACAGCTATCCCATGTTTACCGCTGGTCGCTTTATGCGCACCGGTAAAGATCGCGTTCAGGTGGAAACGGTCAATGGCACGGTGGCAATAGGAACTGTGCGCGTAGCGGCAAGAGACATTGTGGTGGCTGATGCGAATGGCGTAGTCATCGTGCCGCGCCATCGGGCGCGCGATGTTGCACAGACTGCCCGAGCCATCGAGTCTGTTGAATCGCTTATCCGTGATCAGATCACACAAGGCAGCACATTGCGCGAGGCGCGCGCTGCTCTTGGCTATCACCATCTGCAAACCAAAAAATAACTATGGCCACAGATATTGAGCGCTATAGCAGCGAGCAACTGGAATTGGCTCGCAAACTTGGAACGTCGACACTCTACGAGGCTTCGGGTCTGACCACTTGTGCGACGGACATTGCCATTCGACCGGTTTGGGCCGGAGCCTCGGTTGCGGGGCCTGCATACCCGCTTGAATGTTCACCGGGGGACAACCTTGCGATTCACATCGCATTGGAGAGAGTCTCGAGAGGGAGCATATTGGTGGTTTCCACGGGAGGCTTCGTCGCAGGTTATTGGGGTGAAGTGCTGACCGTTGCAGCTGAAGCTTCGGGGGTTGTCGGGTTGGTGATCGATGGTGGTGTTCGAGATATCGCAGCCATCACAAAGCGACGCTTTCCGGTCTTTTCACGTGGCATCTCCATGCGTGGCACGATCAAGGCCAGTGCACCATCCGTTGGAAAATCCATCAGTTTTACAGGCACGCCTGTATCTGAGGGAGACTTGGTTGTGGCAGATGACGATGGGGTA
>Ga0082207_1000211_pt1 | contig 34135 bp, 34 predicted proteins | sample LakMenEpi10Aug09_FD_71540 | JGI IMG/M metagenome (GOLD analysis project Ga0082207, IMG submission 71540)
GTCAGATGTTCTGACCTCCTTAAAAACAAGTTGTCAATGGCGAGAAAAAGGCAACCACTGTGATTATCCCTGTTGACTACAGAAAGCTCCGAAAAATCTTGGCAGAGCCAAAGACTGTAATAGTCGTGTGCCGTCAATTGGGACGAGGTACTTGGCATTCCTCAGAGTCTCGTACTCTCCTCTAATATTGCTGTGAAGCAATTCTGGAAACAGTGGGGGGCAACTCCATGAATACCGAGCAATCGGGGCTAGACAGGAGAATCCCACGCGGTTCACCCGTGGGAGTGTCAATACATACTCCCGCAAACAGTAAACATAAAATAGGCTATTCGGGGGTTAATGCTTGTGTAAATAACTGTTCATACTGGTCTAACGCCTGTTCAATACCATAATATTCCTCAGCATATTTTCGTCCAGATTTACCCAAGGCTTCTAATTGTGCTGGATTTTTGTGAAGATCAGTAATCGCCTGGGCTAAACTCTCCGCATCTTCAGGAAGTACCACAATTCCCCCGCCACTTTTAAGAATCACCTCTTTTGCGGTTCCCGTATCAGGAACAGAGCCAATAATAGCACAACCACTGGCTAATAAAACCGGAATTTTTGAGGGTAGATTAAAAACCGTTACTCGTCTTTTTTGCACCACTAATCCCACATCCGCAGCCGCCAACATATCGGGCAATTTTTCCCTTGGTTCAAGGGGAATTAATAAAACATTTTCCGTTTTATATTCTTGACAGATCTTTTCTAACTGTTGTAAAGCCTCCTGTTCCCCAGCAATGACAAAAGAGATTTCAGGAATAGACCCTAATAACTTTGCTGCTTTAATCACCGTTTCTAAACCTTGAGTTAAAGCAATATTTCCAGAATAAAGAACGACAAACTTATCTTCAAGTTGATACTTAATCCTAAAGGAATTATTCGTTTTTGATAAAGGTTTAATAAAATTAGTATCTACCCAATTCGGAATATAAGCAATTTTATTGTTGGGGATGCCGACTTCCACTAATTTATCAACAAAACCATCCGCAATTACACTAATCTGATTTACTTTTTCATAAGTAAACTTTTCCACAAATTTAGCAGTTTTAATCACAATACCATCGGGATTAACCAACTTCACCCGCAAGGCAGCTTCCGAAACAATATCCTGAATATTCAAGATCACCGGACAACGGCGCACCCAGGCATAAATACCCACCGGAACACTCACCAATAAAGGAGGAACCGTAGCAAAAATAATATCAGGTCGCCAACCGTTAAACGCCTGAACTATGCTTGTCACCATAAAACTACTATCCAGCAGCAGACGATCTAATAATCCGGGTTTCGGGCCACGCACCCAAATATAGCTGCGCTGAATTATCACCCCATTTCGTTCTTCCGTCAGATATAACTTATTCCGGTATCCCTGATAAATCCGGCGTTCTGGGTAATTGGGCATTCCCGTAACTACCCGAACTTCATGGCCGCGCCTGACCAGACCCTCTGCGAGTTCTGTCATCAGAGGAGCAATACCAATCGGTTCAGGATAATAGTTATAGGAGTAAATCAGTATCCGCATACGCTTTAAATCAGTTATCAGTTATCAGTTATCAGTGATCAATTATCGCTAATTTAGGCGAATTACACTGATTTCGCCAAGTAGTTTTGTTGCTTTCTCAACCGTGTAATCTTTGTATAGCAGTCGCCAGACCTATTAGGACAAAGAGTGATGCAGCAAAGCTAGACGGTGAAGTCTTTTCCTCCGGTGTTCCCTCCCCCCCTAGCCCCCCGTGCACGGGGGGTTTGGGGGACTGTTCCGGTGTTCCCTGCTATAATCCTTTAAATCCGTGATTAAGTTTTGGGTTTGAGTACCAATAGCATTTCTACCTCAACCTGCGAAGGATCGGGAAAGCTGGCACTAATTCCCACACCTCGAATTGAATTTAGTATAGTCATTCTATTGGGTTGAAGGGCGATCGCCGGAGATGCTAATAGATATCCCATCGCCCAAGAAGTAATTTTTTCAATATCCAAATAGACATAACTATGGTGAGAACTGGGTAGAGATTTGCTAATTTCTTGAAATCGTTGGCTGTGATTCAGGGGATTGGTGGGATTCTGAGTCATGGCTTCCACCACTGGCCCCCCAAAGGCAACAAAAATCACATTAGGACTTAACCAGCCATGTCCGAATAGTGTTCCCTGTTTTGGGTCATTCCATTCTGTCACCTCAATTCCAGATAAACTCCGTTGTTCAATATTAATCGGAGGATTGCCCCCGGCAACCAGAGTATTGAGTTTATTTAACATTATTTCTGCGGCGGGGCGATCGCTAGTTTCAATTAACAAAACTCCCCCCAATCCCAAGGACGCTAATACTCCTTTTTCAGAAGCGATCGCAGCCAAGGCAAACTCCCCATCCATCCAGCCAAACACCTCCCTATCCGCATCTAAATTAATTGCTTGCAGTCCCAAACGAATTTGACTAATTATCTTATTCAAATCCCGGTTATTTTCCCCCAAAGTTAAAAACTGTAACCAAATTTGATGCAGATCATGACTATTTACCAGAGCCAGGGTGTCACTGGGGAAACGATCGATCATTTTCCCAAATTCCGGTGGTTGTTGGGATACCTTGCCATTGGGACGTAACTGAGCCATCGCTTTTAAGCGCATCCCATCCCCTTCTACCCCAACTCCAATTACCATAGATTGAATGGGTTTCAGGGAAGATATAGATTGACCGGATAAACTCAAAACTTCTGGCCAAGTGCTACTTAAATCCTGCGTTAACCGATCATAATCGGTAATAAACACCGTCACTAAAGGATTAGCAAGATTTGCACTTTGAAAAAACAGGTCAGATTTTCCCGATAAACTGACCAAGGAAGGAGAACCCATGAAGGTATCGATCGCCCGTTTCACGGTTTCAGGATTAGCCGCAATTACCACCTGATTATTGATCACCGCCACGTTATATTGTTTTCCCGTTTTTTCGGTATAACTCGATAGAGTCACCCCTCGATATTGACTCTGTTGAGATTTAACCTCCGATGAAGCCTTTAATTTTTGGGCAAATTGCCAAGATTTCCATTTATTTTTAATTCCCACAACCATTAATAACTGGGCATCTGTTGCGGATTTAATTCCATCAGTAGGAAGTAAAGCCACCATCACCCCACCGATCCAAGGTTGAATATCCTGATTAAAATTAATCGTCGCCCCAGCTAAACTCTGTTGTTGAAAAATTTTTATTCCCCGACTGACTAATGCTTGAGCTTCCGGTGTGCCAAAATTTTGTAATTCTGATAAAACTTGAGGTGTTGCCGACACATAAGTTGCCATAATTGCTTCATCAGGCACAAGTTTGCCACTTTCTAGGGGACTATAGGCTTTGTACCTCTGAGTTGTTAAGTAAAAGGCGGCGGCGACACTCCCACATACAGTTAGGGCTGCCACGGCCAAAAGCAGCTTAGATTTTTTTCGGATCAGCATGATGATTTTTAAGCGGGGTGATCACCCAGGGTTTCAGACAATTCCCTCTATGTTAGCTTGTTACCCTATCGGGGGAATGGCTAAAGATTTGTTAAACTCTAAAGACAAAGGTGCGAGTATTCAGCCATTAATAATGAAAGTAGCAGTTACAGGAGCAACAGGTTTTGTCGGCAGTCGTTTAGTCGAACGACTCCAACAGCAAGGACATTCGGTATTAGTTCTCACCCGGCATCCAGAGCGGGCAAAACGGGTATTTTCCAGTTATGTCTATTCCCAGTTAGAAATTATTGGTTACACTCCCACCATATCCGGTACTTGGCAACAGGTGATTTCGGGATGTGATGGGGTGGTGAATTTAGCCGGGGCGGGAATTGCCGATGAAAGATGGACACCGCAACGCAAACAGGAAATTTTAGAAAGTCGGGCTACGGCTACCCAAAAATTAGTCGAAGCGATCGCACAAGCTAATTCTAAACCTAGTGTCCTGGTTAGTGCTTCGGCGATTGGCTATTACGGAACCAGCGAAACCGCCCTATTTGATGAACATAGTCCCTCTGGACAGGATTTTTTAGCCAATGTCTGTCTAGCTTGGGAAACCTCAGCCCAACAGGTTAAGGAAACCGGAACTCGTTTAGTAATTTTAAGATTGGGGATTGTTTTAGCCATGGGGGGAGCTTTGGGAAAAATGCTAACTCCCTTTAGAATGTTTGCCGGGGGGCCATTAGGTTCGGGAGAACAGTGGTTTTCTTGGATTCATCGAGAGGATTTAGTTAATTTAATCCTATTAAGTTTAACCAATTCTCAAATCGAAGGGGTACTAAATGCCACGGCTCCCAACCCCGTTAGAATGGGGCAATTGTGTCATGCTTTAGGGGAAGTTCTCAATCGTCCGTCTTGGCTTCCGGTTCCTGATTTTGCCCTGGAAATATTATTAGGAGATGCCGCCCAAGTCATTCTCGAAGGTCAACAAGTCCTACCTAAACGTACCCTATCCTACAATTTTAATTATCAATATCCGACGGTTAAACCTGCCCTAGAAGATATTTTATCTTCTTCATAAATTGGGTATTTTTTAAACACGGATTTAAGAGAATTTCACGAATTTTAATCTGTGTTAATCTGCGTAGTCCTCTTAAATCCGTAATAGGTAAGTACCTAAACAAAATTAATTACACATCCTCTACCCTCTACCCTGTTCCCTCCCCCCCCTAGCCCCCCGTGCACGGGGGGTTTGGGGGGGCTGTTCCCTCTCTCAACTAGGTAATTTATTTTGTGCAACTACTTAATGGGTTCGGATGACATGATGAATTAACTCCCTAACAAATTCGAGGTAACTGTTCTCCACTCAACATATCAATAATCCGTTTTGCTCCTATTCTACTTTGCATAGTAACCAAAGGATTTGAAGTTTGTTTCACAAAACCAATTAAACTAGATTCGGGTATTTTTGCCTGTAAAATTGATAAGGTTTTTTCAATATCCTTCTCGGGAACAAACACCGCAAACCGTCCTTCATTAGCAACATAAACGGGATCAAATCCCAATATTTCACACGCACCTCTAACTTCTTCTAATACCTTAATAGCCGTTTCTTGAATTTCAATTTCAACTTTAGCAGCAGTAGCAATTTCATTTAACGTACTCGCTAAACCGCCCCGGGTTAAATCGCGTAAACAGTGAATTTCTATTCCCGCCTCTAATAACTCTAAAACCACATCCGCCACAGGCGCGGAATCACTTTCTATAGTCGTTTCAAATTCTAATCCTTCTCGCACCGCCATAATAGCAATCCCATGTCGCCCCAAATCCCCATTAATAATAACAGCATCCCCAGCTTTAACAGATAGGGAATTAATAGTTAAATTATGTTTAATAATTCCGATACCCGATGTATTAATAAAAATCCCATCTCCCTTACCCTTATCAACAACCTTAGTATCTCCCGTGACAATTTTAACCTGAGCTTTTTCGGCAGCTATTTTCATGGATATAATAATTTCCCATAAGGTTTGAATTGGTAAACCTTCTTCTAAAATAAAACCTACACTTAAATATAAAGGACGAGCTCCCGCCATTGCCAAATCATTAACGGTTCCATAAATTGCCATTGAACCAATATCTCCCCCTGGAAAAAATAGGGGATTCACCACATAGGAATCCGTTGTAAATGCTATTTTATTTCCGTTTAATTGTAGAGTAGCTGCATCATGTTCCACTTGATTAGAACTCCCAAAAGTAGGTAAAAACATTTTGTCAATTAATTGACGCATGAGTTTACCTCCACCCCCATGAGCGAGTAAAATATGAGGGTATTGTTGAATCGGAATCGGACAAGTTAAACTAAAATCTGGATTAGAGGTCATAGAGAGGTTATTGATAGAATTACTATCAATTCTATAATGAAATTTACGGGACTTCAAAAAATCATGAAAAGTTATTATAATTTCTCGCAAAACTTAACCACTGGTACAACATTTATTACCGTCGGTGGAGCGACTGGGGCAGGAATTTATAGCACAATTGGCGGCGTTGGACTGGTGGGAAGTTTTGGGGGAATTGGGTTAGGAATAATGCCATTAATGGGTGTGGGGGCGGTGGCGGGGGCTGCAACTTATGGGGCATTTAGAGCACTTAATCAAGGGGATGCTATTGCTTGGGGTGCAGTAGGATTAGGGGCAATTTCCGGGGTAGGAATTTCTTCAGTTGTGGGAGGAATGGGGTTAGGTTTTGCGGGAACAGGCGTCGGAACTGGTATGGGAACATTAGGGGTTTTTGGCGGAATTGTTGGCTTAGGATTATATGGAATTGCCCAATTAATTGATGCTGGCGGAAGCCCAGAAACAGCATTTCAAGCCTTTGACCGGATGGAAGAACGGATTTTAGATCAGGAATTTTATACCGCCGCGTTATTAGAAGTATTGGAACTTATTCCTGAATTTCAAGAAGAAAAATTAAACCAAAAATTCAATGATTTAGAATTAGACGAGGAATTAAAAAATCTTAAACAAAATATTCAAGATCCCCAGAAATCATCTGCTCAAAAAAATACAGAAAAACCTAATATTGAAAATCACAATCTTGTTATTCGTCCCCATTCACCAGATTTATTATGGACAGAAACACAACGTTTAGCCGGACATCAAGATTCAATTCATGCGGTGGCTTTTAGTCCTGATGGTCAAACTTTGATCAGTGCTAGTGATGATCGCAATATTCACATTTGGGACGTTAATACAATTAAGAAAAAATATACTTGGTTTATGCCCTATGAGATGTATTCCGTTGCCATTAGTCCTAATTCAGAAATAGTTGCCACGGGGAGTGTTAATGGTCGAATTACCCTCTGGAATTTTCAGACTCGACAACTGAATCGAACTTTATTGGATCTGAATTTTCCTGAAAAAAATATGGGAATTATTACGTCCCTTGTATTTAGTCCCGACAATCAAATTTTAATTAGTGGAAGTAGCGATAAAACCGTTAGACTTTGGTATTTTAAAACCGGACAATCTAAACGAATTTTGAACGGACATACTGATGGAGTTTGGTCTGTAGCTATCTGTTCTCAGAGTCAATTTGTAGCCAGTGGTAGTGCTGATCAAACCATTAGAATTTGGGATCTTAAAACCTATCAAAATCCTATGGTTTTAACCGGACATTCTAACTGGGTGACTTCGGTTTTATTCAGTCCTGATAATCAAATTTTAATCAGTGCAAGTGCTGACAATACAATTAAAGTCTGGGATTGGAAAAATCAGCAATTAATTCGGACATTAACCGGACATTCCGCCGCTATTTTTTCAATAGCTTTGAGTCCAAATAGCCAAATTTTGGCGAGTGGAAGTGTGGATAAAACGGTTAAATTATGGAATTGGAAAACCGGAGAATTATTGCAAACGCTCTCCGGTTGTTCTCCCGTTGCCTTTAGTCCCGATGGTCAACGATTAGTTAGTGGAAGTCAAAAGGGTATTTTACAACTCTGGTATCAACAATTAGGTATACCAGAATTAATCGAATTTGAACGTTATCAAAATTGGTGGCAAGTATTAGGAGTACATCCCCAGGCAACACTTAATCAAGTTAAACAAGCCTATTATCAATTAGCAAAAAAATATCATCCTGATCATAACATTAAATCAGAAGCGATCGCTATTATGCAAAAAATTAATCACGCCTATGAGACTTTTTTAAATCAATGGAGTCAAAGGGTGCGATCGCAATCTGTAAAATGATCAACTTAACAAATATAAAGATTAGTAACTAAATGAAAAAAACAAGAATAATTATAATTTTTTAATAAAGTTAGTTGTGTACTATTACAACATAATTTAGATATTTCGCAATTTTATTTCGAGTGACTGATTATTCATGTTGCTTTTCAATCGCTCTTGATAAAGATACATAATATCGTTAATAGCTACTTCTTTGACTTCAATTGAATTAACTAATTTAATCTGTCTAGTTGTTCCTCTGGTAATAATCCAAACTGGGAGCATCTCAATTATGCAATAAGTAAAAATACTTAAAACATCTCTTTAAGCTGTCAGCATACCGTTTAAATACGCACACCTCAACTTCAGTATTTGAGGGACATTCTCTCTTGACCATTGGGCTCCCGATATTTTTACTCGCAATCCAATTTGTTTGACTAGAGATTCCACTGCTCCTGAACCTATTGTTTCCCCTTCTAATTGTTTTTTGCCATAATTAATTATTCGTTTTTCATGTTTTTTCACGTATTGACTAAGGAATGGAAAACCAATAAGGTGACTAATTGAGCAATAGTTTACCGTAGATTAAGGTTTACGGGGCTTAATTGTGTAAGTTATTTATTTTTTATTCCTGAGTTATTAAGTATTATATCAATATATATAACACCTAATCAAGTTAAACCAGCCTATTATTAATTAGCAAAACAATATCATCCTGATCATAACATTAAATCAGAAGCGATCGCAGTTATGCAAAGAATTAATCACGCCTATGAGACTTTTTTAAATGAATGGAGTCAAACGTGATTTTCGAGGAGAAATTGTTACTGTTGCAGTCAGGAATACAAAAGGAATGTCTGTTTCTCTTGCAATTGAAAGTTTACCAGCATTTCGCCCACCTGCAAAATTTGGTGGAACTGGAAAAGACCCTATATGGCAAATTGATGACAGAATTAGGTATTTTATTCTATCAAATCCAGTTAATTTTAATCAATATTAAGCCTTTTCTAAAGGCGCCATTGTTAAGCCTTCTCGACTTAATTGTTGATGATATAATTCCGCTTGTTCTTGGGGGCCAACCCATACCGTAGCTTGACCTTCATAATGGACTTGATTTGTTAATTCCCAGGCGCTATCGGCGGTCATCCCAGGAATATATTTCATCAAACAATTAGAAACGTGTTCAAAGGTATTAAAATCATCGTTCAAGACAATGACTTTATAATTAGGATAGGTTTGATTAACAGTTTGACGAGAGCGAGTTGGTGCAATAGTGGGTGAACTTGCCATCCCTCTAATAGATGCTAAAATTCCTGTGTTCATATCAATAACCCCAATTTCAAACACAATACAAATTAAACAATAATTTTTTATCCTCTCAACCCAAACCTGAATGATTGAGGTTTTTGGAAGTGATTTAGAATCATTATACCTTAAAATGAGTATTGTGGTTGTCAATTGGTTAGAAATGATTTTAAGGACTGGTGATGATCCAGATGCAGTTGCTAATTGAGAAAATGATACAATGACTTATTATATTGCTACTGTTCATAAAGATACTGACAGTGATTATGGAGTGCAGTTTTATGATTTTCCGGGTTGTATTACTGCGGAAGAAACTATAGAAGCCACACAAATTATAGCTCAAGAAGCCTTAATAGGTCATATTAATTTAATGGTTGCTGATGGAGATGAAATTCCAGTTCCCAGTTCCCTAGAAACAATTTTAAGCGATAGTGATCATCAAGATGCGATCGCATTTTTAGTGATTCATATTCCTGATAAAACTTTCAATAGAATTAACACTTAGACTAACAAACAACAACAACCCTTAAAGTTTGCCAAAAGCTCCCCAAATTAAACCGGAAATCATCCCCCAAATACTGCCAATTCCAGCCGATACAATAATTGAACCAATTAATAAAGAAGTTGTGCCTGTTGTTGCAGAAGTATCTAAAAAATTAGCAAAACTTGTTGCGGCTAAAACTCCTAAACCTGCTCCAGAAATTGCCCCTAAAAAATTACCCCAAATTGCCCCAATAAAAGCTCCCCTTCGTCCATATAAATTTAGGGATAAAGGCAAACTGGGAGCGCCTCCAACAGTTCCAAATAACCCTCCGGCCAAACTTCCACCAATAGTTCCCACACCCGCCGCCACAATCGCCGTTGCCATTATTCTTAGGGCAATTTCCGAAGAATTTGAGGTAGAATTAATATTAGAATTAGTCTGTTCAAATTGTTGCCAACCTACGGCTAAAATCCCTAAACAAATTCCCCCTAAAGTTCCTAAATATGACCCCCAAACTCCCCCAACAAATGCCCCACGTCTTCCCCACAACCGTCCAATATGAGGTAAGGATAAAGGAGGTTTAAATAAATGCCAAACCGCACCCCAAACCATGCCCATTAAAGCCCCCCACATTAAGGTTTGACCAATTAGGGGTTCGGTGTTCCATACTCCTAAAATTAATCCGGCAATTACCGCCGCCACAAAAATCCCTGACCAGCCCCCCACAATTAACGCCAATACTCGGTTTAATCCCCCCGGTGGAGGGAGATACACACTAATTACTATCCCTATAAATGCCCCCCACATTGCCCCCACCATTAACCCGCCAATAATTGCTTCTTTTCCTTGCACAAAAGCAACAATTAGGGCAATAATTGCTGATAAAACTGACGTTCCCCACAACCCGCCTAAGACAAATCCTTCAAATATATTACCTAATAAATTTTGGAGATAAAAATTAGGAGCTTGGGGCAAAACTAAGGTTTTTTTTGCCGTTGGTTGAGCAAAAATAGAACGGTTTGGCGGAGTGAATAAAGGACGATTATTAACCGGAATAGGTTTATTATTTAAAACTCTTTTTCGTTTGCGTTTGAGGGGTTGTAAATTCTGTTTTTGTTTAACTGCTAAACGGGAAGGAAATGGGTCGCGCCCACCTAATTTTTCTGTGCGATCACACCAAGGACAATGGCTTAAATGATTACCATAACGATGTTCTGATTGTTGATTACAGGTAATTAAATTCGCTTCGGCTTCTTTTAATACTATTAACCAAGTTTTCGCATCGGGTCTAGCTTGAGGATTATTATATGCAGTTTCAAAACATTGAATAAATAATTGTTGCAATTTTGGATACAAGATTTCAAAAGGAGGAGCATAGGGCATGGGTTGATAGGGAACCTGTTTTGTGCCATAGACAAAATGACCCGCCCGCACCCTAGACTCAATGGCTGGAGGGTCGCCACTGCCTTGATAAACTCCGGAAAAGGGGTGAGTCCCTTCCATCAATAACAGAAAAATTAATACCGCCAGTCCAAACCGATCCTGTTCTGGGGTACGGTTTAAGTCCCGAAAGGCTTGTCCCTGGAGTTCTGGAGGGGTAAATTCGGCTTTTCCCACGGGACAGCGATAAATTAACCCGGTATCGGGATCTCTAACTTGAAAGGAGTCGGTATCCACCAGAGTAACTAAGGCGGTATCACTAACTAAAATATTAGATTCATTGACGTCACCAATAATATATCCACTACTATGTAAATCGGCAACGGAAGCGACTAAATTACGCGCGGTACGATGGAGATATAAATAGTTAAATAAAGGCTTTTGTTCCCGGCGACTTTTAGGGGTATAAAAAATATGAATTGGGGTAGCTTTATGCACCCGGGGCATTAAATAACCGACAATTTGGCGCTTATTGTCGGTGGTATGCAGCAGGTCAACGGGCCAAGCGATCGCCGTCATTTCCGGGGAAACCATCGCCGTTGCTGGGGGATAGTTATACATGACGGTGAGTTTCTCGGCGTCTTCGTCGTTAGGTTTATGGTAGATTTTGGCAACTAAATTCGGATCTTCTAATATGCCATAGATGCGCCCTTCCCCCCCACTCCCTAGAGGGGTGTGGGTATCGAGAGTGATGGTTTGTCCGTTGAATTGGCGTTGCAGCCGCATAGCAAGTTAGGGGTAAAACCGTTGCGCTGATAAATCGTAATTTAAGCATAGCGTTTTAGGTTCGTTGTTGGGCTTTAGACCCTAGAAGAATGGGCACCAAGCCCAACAACTTGATCAAGTTTATTTCAAATTTAGAAAATTATTTAACGCGGTGACTAATTTTGGCGGCCACCGTCTAACGGTTTTCACCCAATTAATATTTTTATATCGAGCATCTAGTCCCACTACAGCTACCCAATTACTTTCCGCTTCTCCTGGTTTACCAATATCCCATAAACAGGCTGTTAGGGCGGCACGCATATCGGCAAAATTAGGATATTTACGCACTAGATTTTTCATGGTTTTTAGGGCTAATTCAGTTTCTCCTAATTGATATAATGTTAAAGCATAATTTCCCCGCGCAAAGGAATAATTTTTATCTAAATCACTGGCGGTCTGATAATCTAAAAGGGCTGCTGACCAGTTTTCTAATCCAGCTTCCGCATTGCCCCGATTATTATAAGCCACAGGATCATTAGGGTTAATTTCTAATACTTTATTATAGTCGGCGATCGCTTTTTCCCACTCTCCTAAACCTTCATAAGCCACCCCTCGGTTTAAATAGGAGTCGGGAAAACTCGGTGCTAATTCTATGGACTGATTATAGTCAGAAATCGCCGGATTTAGTTGATTTTGACTAACTCTAATATTGCCTCGATTACTCCACATCGCCGGATTTTCAGGATATTGATCAATAATTTCAGTCCAGTAGGTTTCTGCTTGGGAAAACTGACCCTTTTGAGTCGCGGTAAATGCTTGCTCAAGTAAGGTATCCAGATCAGAAGATAGGGATTGATTTTCAGCCCCTAGGGGGGTTATATTTCCCCAAGTAAAAATCAGGATACTGAAAAATAGAACTATAATTCGGTGAAACCAACGCATTTTAGGTATTAATCCGAACAGGGAATAGGGAACAGGGAATAGGGAACAGGGAATAGGGAATAGGGAATTACGAAGGGGGATAATATAGCAGTCGCCAAGGCAGGGGGAGCAGGGGAGGTAAACTCTTTCTATTACCTATTGCCTATTGCCTGTTCCGGTGTTCCCTTCAGTTGTATTATTACAAACTATTTGGGATAGCTATAGTTGAAATCCTTAACAACTTATTCATCCAAATCAATTCTCCCTTGAACTCCTTGAATAATTCGAGATAATTCATTCTTTTCATTAACAGAAATTCGGCTAGGAGAACCACTAATAATCCGTTCATAATCACGGAAAGAATCCGTAATTACCGGGCCATTCTCACTAATAGTATATTCTCTAATCCCTTTATCATGCCAGGAACCCCGCATTTTAAACACATTCAACGCCCGACACATTTCCCCACGAATTTCCACATATTGTAGCATCAAAATGGTATCGGTAATCGTTGAAATATGGGAATCCGTAATAGAATTAGACCCCATAAATTGATCGGTTGTATTGGTGAAAAATCCCGTAATTTCCTCTTGTTTAGCATAACCAGTCACCCCAATCACAAATTGACGGAAGGCGTTATTACTCACCCCTCGCGCTAAAGCTGATAAGGAATCAATCGCAATTCGATCAGGTTTAAACTCAGAAATTTCCGATTTAATAATTTGCAAATGATCTTCTAAACCAGTAGATTCAGGATAACTACATAAAATTTTCAGTAATCCTTTGCTTTCCATTTCTTCAAAATCAATTCCCCAGGAACTCGCATTTCTAAATAATTGAGATCGGGATTCTTCATAGGCAAATAACAGAGCTCGTTGACCATTTCTACAGGCATTTTCCAGAAAAATACTAACTAATAAAGTTTTACCTGTTCCCGTGGCTCCGGTCGCCAGAATAATCGAATCTTTGAAGAAACCACCCCCACACATTTTGTCCAGGGTTGTATTCCCAGAAGAAACCCTAACATTAGACGAGCGTTGGGTAAGTCGCATCGCACCCAAGGGAAAAATACTAATTCCATCATTAGTAATCGTAAACGGATATTCCCCTTTCATGTGGGTTGTTCCCCGTAATTTCAGAATTTCCGCCGTGCGCCGACGTCGTTCTCCTTCTAAAGCATTTCTCAAAATTACGACATTATCGGAGACAAATTCTTCCACCCCAAACCGAGCCACGGGGCCATATTCAGCCTCTCGTTCCGTTGTCATAATCGTAGTGGCTCCCACCTGTTTCAGTCGCGCCACCAGTCGAAAAATCTCCCGTCTCACCACTCCAGCACCATCATATTGTTGGAAGACAGCCGTTACTGAATCAATTGATACTCGTCTAGCTTTATATTTACGAATAGCATATTGAATCCGTTCAATTAATGCAGATAGGTCAAAATTTCCGACTATATCCTGTCCTTCTGGGTCGGGAGAAGCATCTAAGATAAATAGTTTCCCTTCATCAATTAATTTTTGCAGATCCCATCCAAAACTAGAAGCGTTTTTAATAATATCTGTGGGTGATTCTTCAAAGGTAATAAAAATCCCTGGTTCATCAAAATAGACAATTCCGTTGTAGAGAAAGTGAACTGCAAATAAGGTTTTTCCGGTACCTGACGTTCCGCTAACTAGAGTAGCTCTAGCAATAGGCATTCCCCCATGACTAATATCATCAAATCCCTCTATCATGGTGCGGATTTTTTGCACCCCGGTTAGTTTGCGTTCATTACTTTCGATATCCTGAGAACTTTCAGTCATAAATTTTAAATTTTAAAAAACGTAGCTGATAATAATGCTACATTTACCACAAAATCTGGAACATTGACACTCCCCCGCCAAGCCAACCTACAAAGGCGGGAGATGGGGTGATCAAATTGAGAAACTATTGTATAGGGGTAAATACCGGAACTTGAGGGATTTTCTTTCGTGCATTGGTTGATACGCCTTGGTTGAGAGAACATCTTGACTTATGTATTTGTTAACAAACGTTAGCAAAAAAGTATCGGCTAGTTTCATTCATCCATTAGTTCTTCGTAAAGAAGATCAAGCCCAATTAAGACTTTTTCGCGATCGGACAGATCCCCAATAATTTTCCGCACCGGGGGAGGTAAAATTTTGGAGAGGGTAGGGGTTGCCAAAATTTTGTCTTCCTCCGCCAGTTGAGGATTTTTAAGCACATCAATCACTTTTAAGGCATAAACCCCTTGAAATTCCTGTTCTAAGATGTCTTTCAGGGTTTTTAACGCCCTGACTGAATTAGGCGTATTTCCAGCCACATAGAGTTTAAGGACATAAGTTTTTTGGAGAGGGCTCATAGATTTTTAGGGGTTAATAAGTAACATCCACTTAGTCTGCTAGGGTGAGAATCTCCACACCTGTTTCTGTAACCGCAACGGTATGTTCAAATTGGGCGGAGAGTTTTTGATCCTTGGTGATAGCCGTCCAACCATCTTCTAGGACTTTGGCTTCCCAAGTCCCTTCATTAATCATGGGTTCGATGGTAAAGACCATCCCCGGACGTAGACGTTTTCCTTTTCCCCGTTTTCCATAGTGGGGAATTTGGGGGGCGGTATGAAATACCGTATTCACCCCATGACCGACAAAATCCCGGACGACGGAAAAGCCCTGGGCTTCGGCATATTCTTGAATAGCTGCCCCAATATCCCCCACCCGTCCATCGGGTTTAACGGCTTCAATTCCTCGCCTTAAACATTCTTCTGTGACTTCGACTAATTTTTGGGCAATGGCCGAAGGCGTCCCCACAAAAAAGGTGCGAGACACATCACCATAATAGCCGTCTAGGATGGGGGTAACATCGACATTGATAATATCCCCGTCTTTGAGAATCTGTTTGGCGTTGGGGATACCATGACAGATGACTTCATTAACGCTGGTACAGATTGATTTGGGGAATCCATGATAGCCCAATGGGGCACTGCGAGCGCCATGTTCCTGTGTCCAGCTTTCGGCTTCATCGTTGAGTTCTAGGGTGCTCACCCCAGGTTTAATCATCGGTTCGAGATAATTTAACAGTTGCACCGCCAGACGTCCGGCTTGGCGCATTTTTTCGATTTCTCGACTGGATAAAAGAACAATTGTTTCACTGCCCATTTGTTTGTTAAAAATCTGGATGTGTCTCGCAGGTTATCAGCGTTTCTACTACGATATCATAAAAATAACCACAAATACTAATCAACGTGGAAATGATAAATAATTTCACCGTTTGATTTTTGTTCAAATTTGCCATTTAACTCTTGAGATTTTTTATCTAAAAATAATTTAGATTCGAGTCGGGATAAATGGGTATATTGAGCTAATTTTTGGATACTAATTTCCCCTCCTTGAACTTTAACTAAATGCCAAAAGATAGAACTAATCCGTCGAGAACGAGCTTGATTTTTTTGACGGCGTTCTTGATACCATTCCCATGCGACCCATCCCCCAATTCCCAAGGAAGGTAAACCTAAAATTAATCCCCCTAAAATAATACTGAGTCTACCATCAGCAGTTGAATTAGGACTCATTAATTCCGTGGCGATCGCTAATAAACAACCCATTCCCACCGGAACTAATAAACTCGCTGTGATTACCTTCAGGAACTGCATCGTTTTTCCTCCCCACCGAGAGAGCGTGGAACACCATTAAAGCCGCATTAGCGGGGGGAACACAGGGAGCAGGGGGAGCAAACTATTGCCTATTGCCTGTTGCCTGTTCCCTTTTCTGTGTCTCCTAATCCGTATTGCGTATTGCTTCAATTAACCGGGAATAGTAGAAGCTAGTCCCGATCATAGTTTGTCGTTGAATCGAAAAACCATTGTCACTAAAAATTTTAACAATATTCGCTTCTTTATGTTGGTAAGCACGAGTAGTTTTACTCGGCCCTGGGAATAATTCCCCAACTTTTTTGAGTATAGTTAATGCTAAGGTTTTAGGAGCAAAACTCAAAATTACCCGTGATTCGGCTAGGGCACACAGATGAGAAATCATCTCAGGAATTTGATTTTGGGGATAATGAATCAAAACATCCAAACAAATCACCGTATGATAGCGACCTTGTAGGGTTTCTAAATCCTGGGCTGTGAAGCTGAGTTTCTGGATCACGTTCAGGCGGTCTTTTGCCCGATAATAGGCTTCAGCAACCATTTTTTCGGAAATATCACTACCGTAGACGATGGCTCCGGCCTCTGCTAAGGGAATACTCAAACTACCCACCCCACATCCCGCGTCACAGATGCTTAAACCCGGCAGGTTACCATCGGCTTTTAACCACTCTAAGACTTGATCAACGGTTTGTTGATGTCCTTGACGGATATCAAGTTGCACCTTATTCACTTGACCGTCACCGTAGATGCGTCTCCACCGATCAAATCCTGTGCTATTAAAATAATCCCGAACTACGGTTTTCTCGTCTGCTACACTCATGGGTTTGTTTGAAATTAATTCCGTCCAAACCTTGATTGTAAGGTATACGGGAGCAGAGGGGACAGTGGGAGCAGGGGAGGCAGGGGAGGCAGTGGGAGCAGGGGGAGTAAACTATTACCCATTACCCATTACCCATTACCCATTACCCATTACCCATTACCCATTACCCATTACCCATTACCCATTAATTACCCAAAGGATTTGCCGTTTATTGAACGCGGACGTCGATGACTGTACCGTTGAAGTTGTAGTTTTTGCCGTCAAGTTCAACGGTAGTACCCACTTTGATTTTAATATTGCCTAAAACTGGGCCATTTTCGGTGATTTGACCTTTTCCTTCTAAGGTTAAAAGCAAATTATTATTAAATAGATTATCGGCGGTGGGGTCAGGTAGGGCTTTTAATGTGCCATCCGGTTGAGTCACGGGGATAATTCTGGGTAAAAAATTGACTTTATTCAAAGTAACTTGACCATAGGGTTGATTCCGAATAATTAAGTTAGTTTTTTCTCCGGTTTTGAATAATTCTTTGGCGTTACTGCTTTTGAGTCCTACCACCAAAACATCTATGGTCACGGGGCGGGTTGTCACACCGACTTGAGCCACTGAACCCGATGTGCCTGGATAAAAGAAAATCCCAAACAGCACCAGTAAAATTACTAAAGCTGCACCGAAATCGAGAATGCTAATCCTACCAAAGAGACGACCTTGAGAATCTAAAATTTTCATAGAACAAATGCACAATAAGTTTTACAAAGGATTGAACCTTGTCGATTGACACCAAACCTGTATTAGAGGGAAAAATTCAAGGAAACAGCGACAAACAGAACAACCCACAGTCAAGTTATAGCAGGGAACACCGGAACACCGGAACAGCCCCCCCAAACCCCCCGTGCACGGGGGGCTTGGGGGGGAGGGAACACCGGGGGAAAACACTTTACCGTCTGGGTTCCAAGATCCGTCTGGTGTCTTAACTGCCTTGGCGGTTGCTATACCATCAAAAATTTTAAATTTAAAGGCGATTAAGAAGCCAAAATAGAGGTAAAGATTCTCGTTTAATCTCCAAAGATAACATCAATCTGGATTTTGTCTTCTACAATACCTCTGGCCCCTAGCACCCGAAATCTCAACCCCAAAAATCGCCTACAAGGTTGCCAGAGTTAGAGTAAACGGCAAAATTAGGTAAGACATCCACTAAAAATACCAATATGCTGGTAGTAGGAAAGGGTGTTACCCCCCAGGTATTTCAACCCTTTTCTTTGATCATTAGCCCAGTTTACCCAAAACCGAGTCCCAAACCTGATTCCACTCAGTACCAACCCCAATCAGCCTTCTATGTTTATTCCCTCAGTCTATCAAGCGATTAACCGCTATCCCCTCACCACAACACCGGAAACCCCTGTATCCGAGGTGATTTTGTTGATGAGTAGTACCCATTCTAGTTGTATTTTTGTGATTGAAGCGGATGATAGTGTCAATCAAAAGCCAACGATTATCGGAATTTTTACAGAACAAGATATTATTCAGCTTAATTCTATTGGAGATACATTGCGAGGATTTCCAATTTCTCAAATTATGATTCGGTCATTTCTCACGGTGAAAGAATCGGAGGTTGATGATATATTTACCCTGATGGGAATATTAGAAAAACATCAAATTCAACAGCTTCCAGTTGTTGATGATCAAGGAAAATTAGTCGGGGTCATTAGTCCTAAAATTATTCTAAAACTCTCTTTAAGAGATTCAGAAGCTAGAAAAATAGCTAGATATTTACCCTCTGTTTCTGAAGAAATTTCTACAGAATTATCTGATAACTCGGATTTGGTGTTACCTGAATATCATCCCAGTTGCCAACAACTTATGGATCATCTTTTTATTCCCGATCATTTAATTAAACTGAATCAACTTGCTCCTATTGCCGCTGCTAAAATTGTGCCGACATCGGGGGAGACAACTCTACGAGAATTAACGGAATTAATGTTTAACTATGGTGTGGATGAAATTGTAATTACAGAAACCTCTCCTTCTAATTCTAAGTTAACAGGGGATCAGATTTATAGAACACAATCTCAATATAAATGGGTGGGTGTTGTGACTTCCCATGACATTATTTCCATGCAGGCATTGGGCTTGGATCTAAAAACTGTAAAAGCAATTACGATTTGTAATACTCCGCCTTTGGTTTTGCGATCGCAGGTTTCCCTCAAAACGGCATTAAACTTAATGAGAAAATATTATTATCAACTGCCCATAATTTTAGTGGATGATCATAATAATCCCGTCACCCTCATCTCCCCTAAAAACCTATTGTTGCAAGTTCTCCAACCCAAATCAATGCACAATACCCTATTAAGTTGGCAGCATCAATTTCAGCAGGTATTAAAAGCAACTCCATCTTCTCCTGAGTCCTTGCCTTTACCCTCAAATCATCCAGTTACGAAACCTTTAAAATCAAATCTGGAAGGAATTTATCATTGGAACTTAAAAACGAATAAAATTTTATATTCTTCCCAATGGAAAGCCATGTTAGGATATCAAGATCATGAGATTAAAAATACCCGAGAAGAATGGTTAAGTCGGATTCATCCTCAAGATTTGAAACTGGTTAAAGTCGCTCTAAAAGATTATTTTTCCAAGAAAAATAGTGAATATATTATAGAATATCGTATCCGGTGTAAAGACGGTCAATATAAATCTGTACGCAGTCAAGGTCAGGGGTTTTGGAGTGAACAAGGGGAACCTTTGCACTTGATTGGGACTCAAATTGATCTAGCATCTGATCACTTAGAAAAAACTCCATCCTTGAATGGTAATTATCCCATTGATGATCCGATTCAGCAATTAAAATCTATTGTGTTTAAAACCGATAGTCAAGGAAATTTTATATTTTTAAATCCCGCCTGGACGCAGTTAACGGGATTAACCATAGAAAATAGCTTAGGGACATCATTTGTAAATTATATTTATTCTCAAGATCGGACAAAAGTTAGCGAATGGTTTGAATCCTTAATGTTAGGTCGTCCCAAAACGGAACAACTTGATGTCCGAATGTTAGTGTTTAATCTTAAAGAGAAGGAAGGGGGCGAAAAGTCTTCTCAACCTGCAACTCGCCAGGTTTTAATTTCAGGTCAATTAATTTTAGATAAACACAAACATATTTTAGGAGTTTTAGGAACATTAAATGATATTGCGGAACAGTTTAAAGAGTTAAATTATCTCAGAGAAAGAGAAAGACTAATTCATCAATTCTACAAAATTACTATTAGTAATAATACGGATTTTAAAACTCGAATTAGTGCGATCTTGAGTTTGGGTTGTCATCGGTTTGGTATGGATATTGGTCTACTGGGAAAAGTTTTTGCCGACCGATATGAAGTTATTTCTTCCTATCTTGCTGATGATTTTCCTTTTGGATTTGCCAAGGGCGATACCTTAGCCATTGAACAAACCTTTGAATGGGAATCCTTAAAAACAGAGGATGTTGTTTGTTTAGAATCAATTAAACAATCACCTTGGAAAGACCATCCTGCCTATCAAACCCGACGTTTAGAAGCCTATATTGGTATTCGGGTGATGGTGGGGGGAAGGGTCTATGGAACTTTGAGTTTTATGAGTCGCAATTCCCGCGCCCCATTTCAAGAATTGGATTTAGAAATTATGGAATTAATGGCAAATTATATTGGCAATGAAATTGCTAGGGATCATTCTCAAGAAATTCTCCAACAACAAAATCAACATTTATTATTACTCAAAGAAATTACCCATAAGGTTCGTTCTAAATTAGATACGCAAGAGATTTTTCAAACTACTGCTACGCAAATTGGTAGAATTTTTGGGGTAAATCGTTGTTCAATTTATACCTATCGATCTGACCCTTATGCCCATTTATCTTGTGTGGCAGAATATCTGGAATCCGGTTATGATTCTACCTTGAATTTTGAAATTTCTGTAAGTTATAATCCCTATATTGAAAAACTCTTAGCTGAAGATCAAGCGATCGCTTCGGTGGATGTTTTTACCGAACCTTTATTAGAATCCTCTACCCCGATATGTCGGCGCATGGGGTTAAAATCAATGTTAGCGGTTCGGACTTCCTATCAAGGAGATGCTAACGGTATTATGATGCTGCATCAATGCGATAAAATGCGGCAATGGATACCCGAAGAAATTGAATTTTTAGAAGATGTTGCCAATCAAGTTGGTTTAACCTTAGCCCAGGCTAAACTATTAGAAGCAGAGGTTAAAAATCGTCAACAATTAGCTGAACAAAATAAAGATTTAGAAGAAGCTAGATTAGCCGCAGAAGTGGCGAGTCGGGCGAAAAGTGAATTTCTTGCCACTATGAGTCACGAAATCCGTACTCCGATGAATGCAGTAATTGGGATGACGGGGTTACTATTGGATATGAATTTAACCCCGGAACAATTGGATTTTGTCGAAACCATTCGCACCAGTGGCGATGCTTTATTAACGATTATTAATGATATTTTAGACTTTTCTAAGATTGAATCAGGTAAATTAGACTTAGAAACTAATCCGTTTAAACTGCGAGATTGTTTAGAAGAATCCCTAGATTTACTTTCAGGAAAAGCCGCAGAAAAAGGTCTGGAAATTGCCTATTTAATTGAACCTTCTACCCCTCAAATTATTTTGGGCGATGTGACCCGACTCCGCCAAGTTTTAGTGAATTTACTCAGTAATGCGGTGAAGTTTACCGCCCAGGGAGAGGTGGTAGTTTCGGTAAAAGCTTCCGAGGTTACTAATCTTCCAATTAACCTGAATACTGCCCCAACAATAGCTCATAAAATTTATGATATTCAGTTTGCGGTTAAGGATACCGGAATTGGGATTCCTGCCGATCGGATGGATCGTTTATTTAAAGCCTTTTCTCAGGTCGATGCTTCCACTTCTCGTCAGTATGGAGGCACGGGTTTAGGATTAGCTATTAGTCAACGGTTATGTGAAATGATGGGGGGACAAATGTGGGTGGTGAGTCGATCTCAATCCAATTCTTATACTGACAATCAATCTTTTATTTCGACAATAACTGGCAATCCTCCCGATGATTTTGTTAAGGAATTTGAGTTAGATGCAGGTTCAACTTTTTACTTTACTATTCGAGTGGAAGCAATTACAAAAATTGAAGCCAATGAACTTTCCGGTTTCCTGGTGGGTAAGAGATTATTAATTGTGGAAAATCATGGAATTAATCAAACGGTTTTAATTCGTCAAGCTAAATCTTGGGGCATGATTCCTATTTCGGTTAAAACCGGACATGAAGCCTTAAATGTGTTAAAAAATAATCCTGATTTTGATTTGATTATTTTAGGCATGAATTTGGCTGATGTTGATGGGATTAATTTAGCTAAACGGATTCGAGATTGGGAACGAAGCCGCGCGGAAATATTCCCAGAACAGAAACCAATTAATATTACATTCTTTAATTATGTGGTTAATACCGATTTGGTGAAACAGGTAGAACACAGTAATATTAATTGTGCTGGGTTTATTAATAAACCTTTGAAACAATCACAGTTTTATAATACTTTACTTCAGGTTTTGGGTGAAGCTATAGAGGAGGCGATTAAACCCTCTACCCAATCAGCATCATCCCATTGGTTATCTATTGTTCCTACGAATAGTTTAAAAATTCTTCTAGCTGAAGATCATGTTGTTAACCAAAAAGTGGCAATTCAAATGTTACAAAGATTGGGATATCGTGCTGATATTGCCGGAAATGGATTAGAGGTTTTAGAAGCTTTAAACCGACAATATTATGATGTGATTTTGATGGATGTTCAAATGCCCTTAATGGATGGTTTAGAAACCTCTCGGCGGATCTGTGAAGAATATGCCGATCGCCCTAATAAACCTTGGATTATTGCGATGACCGCTAATGCTATGCAAGGCGATCGAGAAATGTGTTTAGTCGCTGGTATGAATGATTATATTACTAAACCTGTGCGTCGGGAAGAACTGGCTAAAGCCATCTCCCAATGTCAACCAATTGAGAATAGTAATGGTCATCAAACCTTAGAGGATTTATCGGATTTTGGCAGTAACGGCTATTCTAATTTATCTTCGGAATCTCTGGTTAATTCTAATGGTAATATTCCAGAATCTTCGGCAATTGATCAACAAGTATTAGAAAATTTAAGGGAATATGATGATGAAGATGATCCCTTTGTCAATACCTTAATTCAGGATTATTTAGCCGATACTCCCCAAAAAATTACCCAAATTCAAACGGCGATCAAAACCCAAGATATCCAAGGGTTAAAAGAAGCCTCCCATACCCTAAAATCCAGTAGTGCTCAATTAGGAGCCCTGACTTTTTCCCAGTTGTGCAAGGAGTTAGAATATATGGGACGGGCAGGAATGGCCGCAGAAAATGGCACAAGTTTGGAATGTTTTACATCGGGAAAAGCCGCGACTGGGTTATCTAAAATGGAAACGGAATGGTTACGAGTCAAAGCAACTTTAGAACAGGAATTATCTAAGGAAACCGTGAATATACATAATTAATAATTGTTGATTTTTTGCTCTCAACTATTGACGTTTTCTTGTTAATTATTTAGAATAAATTATGAGGAAAAAAATTAAATTTTAAGTATGATTCCTGTGATTTTGGCTGGCGGAAAAGGTGAACGGTTTTGGCCCCTAAGTCGGAAACATCGACCCAAACAATTTTTGAGTTTAGATGGTAGTGGGATTAGTTTATTGCAAGCTACCGCCGAACGGTTATTACCTTTAACCGAAAGTTGGGAGGGTTTATGGGTCGTAACTTCTGCTTTATTGGAGTCGGGAGTTCAAACTCAATTACCCCAATTACCCCACCCGAATATTTTAGCAGAACCCGAAGGACGAGACACCGCCGCTGCCCTAACCTGGACAACTTTAGAAGTAGCAAAACGTTACGGGGAAGACGCGGTAATTGGGTTCTTTCCGGCGGATCATTGGATTGCGGAACCGGAAAAGTTTCGCCAAACTTTAAAGGCGGCGGAGGTATTAGCAAAAACCCAAGATGTGATTGTTACTTTGGGGGTAAAACCCACATATCCTTCCACTGGATATGGTTATATTGAACAGGGGGAAGAAATTGGAATCTTTGATGGATTTCCCGCTTATAAAGTGGCTCGTTTTACTGAAAAACCCAATCGAGAAACGGCAGAAAATTTCTTAGAAACCGGGAGATTTAGTTGGAATGGTGGAATTTTTGTATTTCGTGTCGGTGTGGTTTTAGCAGAATTAAAAACATATCTTCCTGAGTTAGTTAGCGCCTTAGAATTGAAAGGAAAAGACGCTTATCCTGAGTTGAAAAAAATTAGTATTGATTACGCCTTAATGGAAAAAACCCAGAAAGCCTGTGTTTTACCCGTTGAATTTGGCTGGGATGATTTAGGGGATTGGAATGGGTTAGAACGATTATTAGGGGGAGATAAACCTAACGTAGAATTGGTTAAACATATTGGTTTAGATACGAAAGGCACAATTTTATTTAGTTCCAGTGATGAAGATGTGGTTGTAACTTTAGGGATTGAGGATTTAGTGATTGTGCGGGATGGAAATGTCACCCTTATTGCTAAAAAAGATCGAACTCAAGATATTAAACAGGTGTTAAAAACCCTAGGAGATGATCCAGAATTTCAGGAACTCTTGTAATCAGAGAAATTTGTATTAACAATAACCATTTGGGAGAGATGGCGATGGCAAACGTCAATGATGTAACTGATGATAGACATTAGCTTTGTGGGATGGAAAAAGACTAGCACAGTGATTGATTTTTGTGATCACTGTGGCTTTGTCCTTTTGATCTGGTGTAGCGAGATCTGTTTCAAAATGTTGGGTTGAGTCAATCACCCAAATATTCCCAAAAGTAGAAATCAATTTCAGAAAATAGGAAGAAACTGAAAAGAAAAGTCTACACTAAAGAAAAGCGTTATTCTTCTGCATCAGGTTAATCTTATGTCAGAATCTCCGAAATCCATTGCCCAACACTACCATGAACGCACGAAATATGACCCTGAAACCCTAGGGTTAAAAGGTCAGACCTTGGACTGGGAAAAACAGCCCATTCCCTTCAAAGAGTATAAAATCGGTACAGTCTTTGATCTTAAACCCTACCTGCGGGACACAGACGAAGCCGTATCTAGTGATCCTAAAATCCGACTTTGGCAGCGTTTATCCCATTTGTTGCTGCATAGTTATGGTTTAACGGCAAAACTCCCCACGGTGGCGGGAGTCCATTATCTGAGGGCGGCACCTTCGGCGGGTGGTTTGTATCCTGCGGAAATTTATTTGATTTCCAGGGGGACGGCAATTTTATCGCCGGGTTTATATCATTACCAAGCCCAAACCCATGCTTTAGTTCAATTTTGGGAAAATCAAGTTTGGCCTGATTTACGAAATGCTTGTTTTTGGCATCCAGCATTAGAAAATACCCATTTAGCATTGATAACAACGGCGGTTTTTTTCCGTTCTTCTTGGCGCTATCAAGATCGAGCTTATCGGCGAATTTGTTTAGATACGGGTCATTTATTAGGTAATATTGAATTAATGGCGGCGATGAATGATTATCGACCCCATTTAATCGGAGGATTTGGGGATGATATTCTGAATCAATTGTTATATTTGGATACGGATGCTGAAGGAGCGATCGCGGTTTTAGCCTTAGCAGATTTATTAGAAATCAATGAAAATTTACCGATTTCAAGAACAGCTTTACCCTCGGAAACTCATATAGATTACCCTAATATTCCCGATGGAAAACTGCTGGCTTATTTACATAAATCTACTAAGTTAGAAACAGATTCTTCGGGAAGTCAAGGTTGGAAACTCCTAGAAACTGACGGAATATTAGAAGATAAATATAATTTTCCGTTTTGCACAAAAATTTCAACGGTGACAAGTTCAATTGATTGGGGTAAAAATTTATCAGGTTTAGAAAAAACTATTTTAAAACGGAGGTCTACAAGAGGTTACACTGGGGCAGAATTAATGTTAAATGAACTTCTAGCCCTTTTAGATTTTACCTATCAACCTTACCATTATATTCATCAGGGATTAGATGGTTCTCCAGATTATTTTGATTTGAGTTTAATTGAAACGTTTATTGCGGTTTCTGGAGTCTCTGGTTTAGAGGATGGGTGTTATTATTATGCTCCCAAAGCCCAAGAATTAAGGCAAATTCGCTTTAAGAATTTTCGTAAGGAGTTGTACTATTTGTGTTTACAACAGGATTTAGGACGGGATGCAGGGGCGGTATTATTTCATACGGCGGATTTGAAAAAAGCGATCGCCAATTATGGAGATCGGGTTTACCGCTATTTACATTTAGATGCAGGTCATCTCGGACAACGCTTGAATTTAGGTTCTGTTTATCTGCGTTTAGGAGTTAGTGGAATTGGGGGATTTTTTGATGATCAGGTGAATGAAGTATTGGGTATTCCTACGGATGAAGCCGTGCTTTATATTACAACATTAGGTAGACCCAGGTAGAGAAGCAAAGAGGGTTTGGAGATCAAACCCCTACGATAAAATATTACAACCATAGCATTTTAAACAAATGTCATCTTCTGAACCTTCGATAGAAACCATTATTACGCCGAAATCTTCTCGAAAAGATGCGGGTTTAGCGCCATTGGTGTTGACATTGGTGGAACTAATTCGACAGTTAATGGAAGCCCAAGTCATTCGACGGATGGAAGGAAATACACTCAGTGAAGAAGAATTAGATCGGGCGGCACAGAGTTTACAACAATTAGAAATTCAGGTATTAAAACTGTGCGAAATCTTTGAAATAGACCCGACAGACTTGAATATTGAATTATCGGAATTTGGCACATTATTACCCAAATCAGGAAGCTATTATCCAGGGGAAAATACCCAAAATCCTTCGATTTTAGAATTATTAGATCGGTTAATGAATACGGGAATTGTGGTCGAGGGAAGTGTAGATTTAGGGTTAGCACAACTCAACTTAATTCATGCAAAACTAAGATTAGTCCTAACCTCCAAACCTCTCTAACTCTTGTATCATTTCCTCTGCTATAGCAATCCTAAATAGGTTGTAACATTTCAATACTGATATGAAACGGCCAGAAGTATTACCCCAGATCCCTCCCCCCCTAGCCCCCACGGGGGGTTTGGGGGGGCTGTTCCGGTGTTCCCTTTTGATCAGGGATTTTAAACACAACTCAAATAGGATTGCTATATATTAGAGAGTTTGACATTAAGGTTTATAATAGGTGTTGGTGCGATCACTTACACAGCCCAAGGGTTTAATTAATGGGGGTTCAATTATGGGAAATGGTTTATATTTATATGGGATTTTACCGACTAACCGAGTCCGACCTTTAGCCTTGCATGGGTTAGATAAACAACCGATACAAACCCATCCCGTTGATGAGTTTAGCTTTTTATATTCCGAGACTCAACAGGAACGTTATTTAGCCAGTCGGCGCAACCTATTAGGCCATGAAGACGTATTAGAAAAAGTGATGCAACATGGCTATCGAAGCGTTTTACCCTTGCAATTTGGATTAATTGTAAAAGATTGGGATCATGTCAAAGCACAATTAATTATTCCCTATCAAGATCGGTTAAAAGAATTGTTTCATAAATTAGAAGGAAAACGGGAAGTAGGGGTAAAAATATTTTGGGAAGAAACCGAAGAATTAGACCTGTTAATGACAGAAAATCAGGAATTAAGGGAAAAACGCGATAGCTTAGAAGGTAAACGTCTGAGTATGGATGAAATTATCGGTATCGGTCAAGAAATTGAACGGGCGATGCAAGATCGTCAACAGGGAATTATCGATAAATTTCAACAGATATTAAACCCCCTAGCACAAGAAATTGTCGAAAATGATAACTTAACCAGTGCCATGATTTATAACGCTGCCTATTTAATTCCTTGGGATATAGAACCCCAATTTGGGGATAAAATAGAAGAACTGGATCACCATTTTAATAACCGCCTCCGAATTCGCTATAATAACTTTACAGCCCCGTTTAATTTTGCCCAACTCAACCCCTAATCCGAGGCGTTATGATATTACGATTATTGCTATCTCCGATCACAGCACCCTTTGAGGGTGTAATCTGGATTGGTGAACAACTCCTAGAACGGGCGGAAGCCGAACTTGATGACAAAGAAAACTTAGGAAAGCGGTTATTGGCGCTCCAGTTGGCTTTTGATATGGGGGATATTCCAGAAGAAGATTTTGAAGTTCAAGAAGAGGAATTATTACTACAAATTCAAGCATTAGAAGATGAAGCAAACCAAGAAAATGATGAAATAGATTAAGCTAATTAAATCAAAACTCTCCTCTCCTCTCCTCCTTCGTGTCTTCGTGTTTCCCTCAATTATCAATTTTTTTTCTATTCTTCCGTCCAATTAATAGTCTAAAGTAAAAGTTGAAACCGAACCGGGTTCAGCTTTAGTAGGAGTTGGAGTCGATGGTTGGTTTGGTTTGGTTTCCGGGGGTTTGGGTGGGGCAATTTGTTTAACGTCAGTTTCTAACCCTTGGATTTGAGTTTCAATTTGTTGTAAACGTTGAGTAACGGTTTCAAAACGTTGTCCTAAACTTTCTAACTCCTCTTGTAAGCGTTTTTTCTCTACCGCTAATTGATATAAACTGCGGTAGAGGGTTGCTTCGGTTTTTTGGCGAGGCATGGTACTAATTTTTGGTAAAATAGGGGGTTGAGAACGAAAAGGACGCATAATAATTTGGGTACAACTACGAAATCATTATAACAATTGAATTTGCATAAGTCCTAAACTTTATTTTTCTTCATTAATTCACTAATTTTGCTAATTTTTTTGTGAGACTTTTGGGAAGAAAACCGTTTCGTTTCCGCCGAGTAACTCCAACAGATAGCATCGGGGTCACGTTGATAACTCCAGACTGAAAATTCCGGTTTGGTTTTCCACTTGCTGAGGGTCGTTGGATGTACCCCTAACCGTTGGGCGAGTTCCGACTGATTCAAGGTTTCGGGTAAAATAGAACTAGATGCCGGGTTGACGGGGAATAAAACCACGGAATTAGGGTTTTCTGGTTTAGAAACAACCGGGAGAGGGTCTACAACGATCTGAGACGGTTGGGCGGTGGGAAAATAGTAAATCATCCCGCCCACATCGGTAATTTCATATTGGGCGGCAAATTCGGTAGCCCGTTGGTCGAGATATTCCTGTACTTTTGTCCCCGACTGTTGGGTGTGCATGGCCAAATCTAAGGCCGTAATTCGTCCTTGGTTTTCCCGAATTAACCGATAAAATACCTCATCCAAGGTCGCCAACTGATTTTGTTGACGCTGTTGATAATATTTCCACATCCGCCAAGACCCCCATCCGCCAACGGTTAAAATCGCTAAGGGGAATGCTTTCTGGAGGATAAACAAAACGACTGCGACGGGGAGGAGAAGCGTCAGATATCCCCGTTCAGACGGGTTAATTTTTGGGTTTGAGTCTGACATGGATAGAATATTAACAAAGGTAATATCTTCAATATTGAGTGACATACTCCCACATCAAATCTGAGTACAGATTATGATGTGGGCTTCTTAGCAGCCCGATGAAGGGTATGCAAGATTTCCTTAATGGTACTGTTATCCATAGAACCAACTACAGAAAGATTCCCACTACGGCGTTTTATACTGGGGAAAATGCCCAACCTCAGTCTTTTCAAGTTAATCGCAGCATTGATATCACGATCAACCATCAAAGAATTTTGCTCATCCCAATAGTCTCGGATACTACAATCGGTGAAAATCATCTCATTCCGATAACTGAGCACCATTGAAGTAACAAACCCACTAGGAATTGGGCGGTGCATCCGAACTTTTACAATTCCTAATTTGGGTAATCGAATATAAACCCAATTCTTACGAATCAATTTAATCCAATCATTACCCGCCGTTGAAAAAGTCATGGTTCGGTAGTCGGCTTCAGTTTTGAATCGGGGTCTGCCCGATTTTGTACCTTTACCGTCACCGACAATGAATCTTTCAAAGGCTTTATCTATTCGCTTAGAGACATCTTGTAGTACAGTTGAATCTACCTGCTTAAAATCCAACAACTCGCCACTGTGAAATACTTTTACTAAGTCTTTTTTAAGAATTGGCAATTGTTGTTTTTGATGGTAGTAATTAGGCTTTTCTCTGGGAGCAGCAATGCTAGTTTTTAATGGGCAAGCATTGATAGCAGTACGATTCATTTCCCACCAATCAAAGCGATCTCCCAACTGGCGATTGTACCAATAACGGCAAATTCTCAGCCATTGGTTTAAGCTGATCTTTTGATTGGTGTCGGGATAGAACTGGTACTGATATGTTACTTTCATTGAGTTGTGACTAATAAGCTGTTGTGCATTTAAACTGTATATTCCAGCGAGCGAGGACGCTCGCACTGCATAAGATTCAAGATTTCTGCATGACCAATTTAGATGCTGAACAGCTTATGCCTCAATTAGTGTTACTTTATCACAAATGATCGAACAATTAAAAAAGTTTTTTGTTCGTCTCGTCATCCATCTGCCCACTGCTCAAAGCATAGCTTTGAGATTGCGAAGAGATGGAATCCTCAGCAGATCGCGCCTTTCATCCCACACCAACCTAAGCGGTATGGTGTGAGGATTCCCGTCGGTCAAGCTAAAAAGTCTATTTTTGCAAGATGGATGTTGATCAACTGTAACCTATCCCCTGGGTTATCTAATATTAGCAAAGACTATAATGTTAAGTAACCCCCTTCAAAAATAACTTAACCTGTAGTACGATAAGGCTGTATACCATGACTCGTAACACTCGCCGCTATTTCCTCAAATTTGCCAGTTCAGCACTAGCAACTCTGGGAATTAATCAATTCCTATTCCGACAAAAAGCTGAACAAGCGGGCAAAGTCCTAGCCCAAAGTACGCCCCGCAAACTAGCTTTATTAGTAGGGATTAATCAATATGCCTCCTCTCCCCTAGAAGGATGTGTCAATGATTTAGAGTTGCAACGGAATCTACTGATTCATCGCTTTAGATTTAACCCGAAAGATATTCTGGTTTTAGCTGATGAAGCAGCGACGCGAACAGGAATTTTAACGGCATTTGAAGAACATTTAATTAAACAAGCAAAACCCGGAGATATTGTGGTTTATCACTATTCTGGGCATGGTTCGCGCATTTTTGATCCTGACCCAATTATAACCGGATTAGGAGATAGACAAGGATTAAATGGAACCTTTGTTCCTATTAATAGTAACTTACCCACCGGATATCCTGAAGTGGGGGGAGTTGTCCAAGATATTATGGGGCATACCTTATTTTTATTAATGTCAGCCCTGAAAACGGAAAATGTGACGGTGGTTTTAGATAGTTGTTTTTCCGGTGGAGCAACCCGAGAAGTCCGGGTGCGTTCCCGCGAAGGAGGTGAAAATATTTTAGTTTCTTCTGATGAAAAAAACTATCAGCAACAGTGGTTATCGCGATTAAATTTATCTCCTGAACAATTTGTTAAAGGCTATCAAACCGGGGTAGCTAAAGGGGTAGTATTAGCGGCAACGGCCCCAAACCAACTGGCACGGGAAGCAAATATAAATGGCTTTAAATGTGGTCTATTTAGTTATTTACTAACTTATTATCTCTGGCAGGAAGACAACAATATTAAACAGATATTTCAAAAGATTCTCCCAGAAATTCCTGAAACATATAACCAAGTTCCCCGTTATGAAGTTAAAGTGGGGAGTGGGTATCAACAACAACTGCCCTATTTTATTAATTCTCCCCAATCTCCCGCCCAAGCAGTTGTAACGGCAGTAAGTGGGGAAACTGCCCAATTATGGTTAGGGGGAATTGATTTAAGAAAGGTGACAACGGGAACAATATTTACTGCTATTAATGGTACAGGAAAAGTGAAAATGATTTCCCGTGATGGGTTAGTAGGACAGGCAAAGATTGAGAAACCCGTAACCGTAGGAACGCCCTTGCATTTGATAAGTTAAGAGGAATATTAATATGTTAGAAAAAACCGGATCAAGCCAGGAATTTTTATTAACAATAGGAGACCGAGAAGAAATTGCCGAAATAGCTCAATTTTTCAATTCAGAAATAGCACCCGCAAAATTAATATTTAATAATGGTCAGGAAGCCCTTATTTCTGAATCAATTTATCGGCTGTTACGACAAATTATTCAAGTAATGGAATCAGGGAAAGCCGTTTCAGTTTTACCTCCAGATTATCAAGTAACAACTGAGACAGCAGCGAATATTCTTAAGGTTTCCCATGCTCATTTGTTGCAACTATTAGAAGCAGGAGTTATTTCTGATGTCGCGATTAATTCAGAAATAAAAATTCCCTTACAGGATTTAATGGATTACAAAATAAAACGAGATGAAGCCAGGGAAAAACTGTTAGACGAAATTATAGAAATCAGTCAAGAAGAAGGTTTTTATGAGTAAAGCAGATATTTTAGCAATTGACCCAAGTGATCAGATGTCTGCTGTTTTAGATTCATGTGTTCTGTTTCCGATGTATTTGCGTGATACTTTGTTACGGGTAGCCAGTGCGGGTTTGTATCGCCCATATTGGTCACAGGAAATTTTAAATGGCGCAATTCGCAATCTCATCGGTCAAAAACGAATGACGGTTGAGAAGGCTAATAATTTAGAAACAAAAATCAAACAAGCATTTCCAGAAGCAATGGTAACTATCGGTAATCAATTAATTGATCAAATGACTAATCATCCAGATGATCGCCATGTTTTAGCAACGGCGGTGGTTGCTAAAGCTGAAGTAATTGTGACGGAAAATCTTAAGCATTTTCCCGCTAGTGAATTGGAATATTGGAACGTGAAAGCTATCTCATCGGATAGTTTTCTGTGTTCTTTATATTTTTTAGATTCTGAGAGAATTGTCCAAGTGATTCAGCGACAAGCTAGTGTGTTAAAAAAGCCACCACTTACGGTAGAACAATTGCTGGATTTATTAAGGCGAGAAGTTCCTGAGTTTGCTGAAAAAGTTTCTTCAAGTTTGTTATAATCATTGTGATTGACGTAAATCAGCCGTGACTCAATCCTTAATAATTTAAAATATAATAGGCAATAACCATGACTCAAGAAATGCGTCAAGAAATCGTTACCTTAGCCAGAGAATTACCTGATGAACTGTTAGCAGAAGCCCTGGTTTTTTTGCATTCTCTCGCCGAAAAAGCACAGAATAATCACTCCGATAATTCCTCAACTATTGATCAATCTGAATTTGACAAAGCAATGGCAGCTTATCAAGTGATTAGCAAAAAGTATAAAAATGCGTTAAGGGAATTAGCCCAGTGAATGAACCCTTATGGATTTTTGAAGCAATTGTTAGAGTCATCCATCAGGATCAAATTCAGCAGCATGGTGGTAGTTTAGGACTCAGGGACGAAAATCTCCTTTCTGCGAGTTTAGCCAGACCTAGACATTTATTTGCTTACGGTCAACCTGATTTATTTGACCTGGCTGCGGCTTATGGTTATGGTTTGGCTAAAAATCATCCGTTTATTGATGGTAATAAACGCACAGCTTTTGCAGTAATGGCAACTTTTTTGTTGGTGAATGGCTATTTATTAGAAGTTCCAGAAATCGAGGTTGTGCAAATCATGGAAGGGTTGGCAACTGACCAAGAAACTCAGGAAACTTTAGCCCAATGGTTAAGGAAAAATTCCGTATTAGAATTGATGTAAATTCAAATTAGGGGAATGGGTAAAAAAATGGAAATAAAAACAAGTCAGAACAAATTAGTTTTTGCGTTCCTCAAGGGCGTTTCCGTATCAGGAATTATCGGTGTCGCCTTGCTATCGGAGTCAGGGATGGCAACACCAAAACCCTTAGAAACTGGGTTTCTTCTCACTATATCTAATCACCAACCCACTGAACTCAAGAAACCCGGTTTCTTACCCCAAACCCTCATCGCCCAAAATAGCAGCAACTCAGAAGCGGATAGACTTTATCAAGAGGGAGCAGAACTATTTCAGCAAGGAACAGCAGAATCTCTGCAACAGGCAATTCCTAAATTTGAACAAGCTGCCATACTCTACCGTCAAGCAGGTGACAAACGTTCACAAGCCGTATCTCTTGTTTACGTCGGCTATATCTACAAC